>Ga0197142_1001157_pt1 | contig 24411 bp, 20 predicted proteins | sample GBS60_MetaG_FD_148614 | JGI IMG/M metagenome (GOLD analysis project Ga0197142, IMG submission 148614) | Sediment microbial communities from Great Boiling Springs, Gerlach, Nevada, United States - GBS 60_MetaG | ecosystem: Environmental > Aquatic > Thermal springs > Hot (42-90C) > Sediment... | reverse complement strand
CAGCAGTTTTACCAGCTAAAACAATTTTAGAAGCTGGTGCCGCTGAATCACGAGCAATAGTTAGCGACGGTATCGCTATTGTTATTGTCTGACCAGCTACAGGGCTTGTAGGTACTGTCAAATTCTTACTAGAAGAAACGCCATAACCACTCACGCCTGAAGCAGCTATTGAAACAACTGAAGTAGTTGTTGCTGTTGAAAGAACATCAGCATAAACAGACACCACTCTTGTTTTGTTCTTTAAGACATCAAGAGTGTCAGAAAATACATTACCTGAGTCAGATGGCGAACCAATAGTTGAACCGAATTGAACTTCTTGATTGTTATCGTTTTTGTATTTAACCACCAAGTTTTGGAAGTTTGAACTTGATGTCACGTCCAAACTAATGCTCGTTACTCGAATATCATCAACTGCTGAAGCCTGAAAAACGAATTCTGCTACTTTAACATTAGAAGCGCCAGCAACACGATTTACATTCGGGAAAGCGGTGTTTTTAACAATAGTTAAAGTAACATCGCCAACCGAAAGAGTATTAGCTGCATTAGCGCTTGCTACTAAAGTAGCAAAATCGTTAGTAGAATATCTCTTTGTGTAGAATTGACCGACATAAACTTGGTAGTTTGAAGAAGAAGTGGCATTAGCTGGAATAGTACCCAAAACTTGAATGGTTTTGGTTTGACCGCTTTCCAAAGTGATATAAGAAGAAAGGTCACGTTGGTAGTTCAAAAGCGAAGTGGCATCCGGAGTGCTAGTGACTACAAGATTAGCTGTGTCAGCAGAAATTGAAAGATAGGTTTCGCCAGTAGCTTTATCTTTAACAGTTAAACTACCTGTTAAAGGAAGACCAGCATATTTTACTTGAATACCCATCTTTCTAATTTCTAACTTCTCACCGCTCGCCTTTAGATTATACTCAGCAAGAATGACATTTTGAGAAGAAGGAGCTAAAGCGCTACCACTTGGGCTTGTAGTCGCTTTTGAAACCGCCAAGCTACCAGACTTCATCTTGAAGTAAGCGGTATTCGCATTAGTCTGAGTGTCACTAGCGCTATAAGAATTGCCATTGCTATCAAGAATAGCAATGCCAACTCCAGTAGTAACACCTTTTACTAAAATGTCATAGTCATTTTGAACATAAACTGTAAAGTAACGACCAGAACCATCAGTGATATCAGCTTTTACTGTAAAGTCTTTAGAAAGACCTTTATCAATAAGATAAGGAGTTGCTAAGTTAAAGGTAACATAACGGTCATATGGTCTTTCAGCTGTTGCTAAAACATTACCTTCTGGTGAATAAAGTTTCCAGTTGGTAACGTCAGTTGCTTCAACAATGTTACCAGCAACATAAAGAACGACTCGGTAAAGATTAATCGCTTCTTTGGAATTTGCTTGGTTAATTCTCAACTTAAAGACTTCCCGAGTATCTCCAATCTCAACATTACCAGTATAAGCACCTGATTGAGCATTAGCAGAATTGGTACCGCCTACCGCTATATCACTAACCAAAGCATTTGCTAAAGAAGCTGCTCCATCAACAATAGTTAAAGTACCTCCTTGAAGCGGGAAGTTGCCTTCTACGGTCAAATCACCAGCTTTAATATCAGCAGCTGAAGCAACCGCAAAACTTACTGAACCACTATCAGCATTAGCATCAATATTGGCAGCAATTGTCATTACTTTACTTGCACCGGCTGGCACCACAAAAGGCGAATTGCCAAAAGACAAGGTTGCTTTACCATCTGAAGTTAAAGCAGTGACAATGTTGCCATAACGATTACCTTCATCATCCCAAACACTCAAACCGGTAATCATTGTATTGGCAATAAAACCACCGCGAGTGACAGTGACTGAAGAAATGCTTACTGGATCTTTTCCAGCGCTGAATTTAATTTTCAAGACTGGGTTGTAAAGCGAACCATCAGGAATAGTGGCGGCTGCTGGACCAACAACTTCTGCTTTTATATAAGCAGTTGTTGGCAACACAGGACCCGCCCCAGTACCAGCACCAGGCGCGCCAGCTGCTACCAATGAAGCATATTTAGCCCTTGAAAGAGGACCAAAAAAGCCACTAGCCGGTGAAATACCGTTAGCTGCTTGCCATTTAGCAACAGCGGCTTTAGTTAAATTACCGAAGTAAGTTGTTTCATTACCCGGTGAACCAGGACCACTTTCAGCAACTTTAAAACCGCTCGCATTGAGATACTGCTGAAGCGCCTTAACATCCTCGCCTCTTGAACCCACAGTGAGGTTGCGGGTGAAGTTATAGGCAGTTGTTGGCACTCCAGAAGCTCCTCCTTGCGCAGCTTGAAGTTGCTGAATAGCAGCCTGTAATTGCTGAATTTGAAGCAATAGCGCATTTAAATCAATCTGCGCTGAAGCTGTTGGGACGACCATTGCTGCCCCAGAAAGCCAAACAGCAGTAGTTACTGAAAGGCTTACTGAAGCAATCTTTTTAATCAATTTTTTACTCATTTGTTTATATTTTTTAATAATTTTTTAATTTACGACCTTATTATATTTTATATAAATGTCGCTCGACCTTTTTTAAATTTATTTCGGCACTATTCTTTTTTAATTTCGACTTAATTAAAAAAGAATAGGTTCGGTAGCATAATAAAAAAATTCGCTCTTTGCTTAGAGCGAGACTAAAATTAACTTACATAAATCTGTCGTTGATTTATATTATATATAAAGCTTAGCCTCACTCTAAGCTTTCTTTATTGATATATATTATACAAAATTTGCTTTAAATCTCAACTTTTAAAACTGGGGATATCTAAATAATCTTTCAGGCGTATTCAATAAGTATAACGATTAAATAAGAAAAAATGTTACATTTCCTTATTTATATTATAAACTCCATTGAGAAACAGCAAAAATTATAATAGTAAAAACCACAAAAATAGTAATTTGACGAAAAACTACATAAAGATTAAGCTGGCCTTTAAAAAAAGCTAGAATAATATCCCGAGTAAGCAAAAAAAACAAGGTCAAAAAAGCGGCAGCGTTAAAAGGACCTAAAGGTAGAAAAGAAACAACCGCTGCTAATTCTAAACCTGCCAAAACCAAAACAAGACAAATGATTAAAGAACGTTTTTGCCAATTTACTTTGTAAAAATTAAAAAATTCTCTAAAGAACATAAAAAGAAAAAAACCTAAAAAAATTGGCCGCCACCAAACAAAATTCATACTAAAAAAAATCAAAAAAGTCACTGCCATTAAAAAAGCATTCAAAAAATTATAAACAGCTGAATTATTTTTAAAAAGAAAATCAGCTAAACCAATAAAGCCAAAAAAAGCAATTGCATAGACAAAAATTACAATTATTAAACCAATAAAGCCAACTGGTTTAATAAAATCAGTATTAACTGGATTGATAATCAACCAAGTTAAAACTACTAAGGCTAAAAAAGAAAACCAAATACTTTTTAAATGAGGAAGATGCTTAAAATAAGTTCTAAAAAGCCAAATAATAAATCCAATAAAACCAATTGTCTTTGCAGGACTTAAAGGACTAACAGTTAACCAAAAAAGAAAAGCGGCAATAATTGCTTCAAACAACAATTTCAACTCTATCCGGTTCTTTAAAAACAATATTAACCTTTTTACCATCTTTAACTATTCCTCTTATAATTTTATCAGCCAAAGCATCAACAATTACTTTTTGAATAAGTCTTTTTAAGGGCCGAGCGCCGTATTCTGGGTCAAAACCATTTTTAACTAAATAATTTTTAACAGCTGGTTCAATATTGAGTTTAATCCCTCTTGCTTCAAGTCGTTTTTTAACCTCATTAATCTGAATTTCAACAATTTTTTTAACATCATTTATAGAAAGCGGTTTAAAAATAATAATTTCGTCTAAACGATTAAGAAATTCTGGTTTAAAAGTCTCTTTTAAAGCAGTCATTACTTTGTCTTTATAATTATTTTCTCTATTTTTTTCTTCATCGCCAACTTCAAATCCCAAAGAAGTCATTTGTCTAAAATACTCACTACCAACATTTGAAGTCATAATGATAATACAATTACGAAAATTAACAGTTTTGCCTTTGCTATCAGTTAAGCGGCCATTATCAAGCACTTGTAAAAGGATATTGAAAACCTCTGGGTGCGCTTTTTCAATTTCATCAAAAAGAATTAAACTATAAGGCCGATGACGTACCGTTTCAGTAAGTTGTCCACCTTCTTCATAACCTACATAACCCGGCGGAGAGCCAATTAATCGAGAAACCGAATAACGTTCCATATATTCAGACATATCAATCCGAATAAGAGCTTTTTCATCATTAAACATAAACTCAGCCAAAGCGCGAGCTAATTCTGTTTTCCCAACACCAGTTGGACCTAAAAACATAAAAGAAGCCGCCGGTCTATCTTCCGGACTTAAGCCCGCTCTTGTTCTTCTTAAAGCGCGAGCTACAGCTTCCAAAGCTTCTTTTTGACCAACAACTCTTTTTGCTAATTCTTCTTCAAGACGACTAAGTTTTTCCATTTCTGATTCAAGCATGCGACTTACCGGAATACCTGTCCAACGAGAAACTACTTCAGCAATATCTTCTGCATCAACATACTCTTTTACAAATTCACGCCGACTACCTCGAATATGCTGTTTTTCAAAAGATTTAAACTCTTTTTCTGCTTTTGGTAATTCACCATAAAGAATTTGAGCCACTCTTTCTAAATTTCCTTCTCTTTCAGCAATTTCAGCTTCACGCCGAAGGTCGTCAATTTTTTTATGAAGCTGATGAAGCTGCTCAACGGCTAATCTTTCAGCATGATAACGAGCCGAAAGTTCATCATTTTGTTTTTTTAGTTTATTTAATTTATTTTCAATTTCTTTTAATCGTTTCGGCGAAGACTTTAAAGCTGATTTCTCAACTTCCAAATGAGTAATTTCTCTTCGAATTTTTTCTAATTCTGCCGGCAAACTATCGCTTTCAAGGCGACGAGCAGCTGCTGCTTCATCAATTAAATCAACTGCTTTATCAGGTAAAAAACGGTCAGTAATATAGCGAGCTGAAAGATTAACAGCCGCAACAATAGCTTCATCGCTTATTTTAAGACCATGATGAATTTCATATTTTTCTTTAAGACCGCGTAAAATAGCAATACTATCTTCAATAGAAGGTTCTTCAACTAAAATCGGCTGAAAACGACGTTCTAAGGCGGCGTCTTTTTCAATATGTCTTTGATATTCTTTAATAGTAGTAGCGCCAATAACATGAAGCTCGCCGCGGGCAAGCGGTGGTTTAAGAATGTTAGCCGCATCTACTGCTCCTTCAGCAGCGCCAGCGCCGACAATAGTATGAATCTCATCAATAAAAAGAATTATCCGGCCGGCTGAATTCTGAACTTCGCGAATAAAAGCCTTCAAACGATCTTCAAACTCACCGCGAAATTTGGTACCGGCAATAAGCGCGCCAAGATCAAGCATTACAATCTCACAATTTTTAAGTGGTTCAGGCACTTCACCAGCCACAATTCTTTGAGCTAGGCCTTCAACAATAGCAGTTTTGCCAACGCCCGGTTCACCAATTAAAACTGGGTTATTTTTTGTTCGACGGCTTAAAATCTGCATTAAACGTTTTAATTCCTCTTCTCGGCCAATAACTGGATCAAGTTTTCCTTCCCGCGCCCGTTGAGTTAAATTAACTGCATATTTTTCAAGAACTTGAAACTTACTTTCAGGCATCTCATCAGTAATTCTTGAAGAGCCACGAAGTTGCGCTAAACTTCTTACCAAAATTTCACGTCTAACTCCAAAATTATTTAAAATTTCCTGAGCTGAAGAAGGGATGTCAACAATCGCTAAAACTAAATGTTCACAAGAAATAAAATCATCTTTTTGTTTTAAAGCTATCTCAGCTGCTCTATCTAAAATTTTCATCAATTCTTGAGAAAGATAAAGTTGACTCACTACTCCACCAGTATAAATTTTGGGTTGAATTAAAAGCCTATGCTCAATTTCTTTTTCTAATTCAACAATATTAACATTGGCTCGAATAAACATTGGTCTTACTAGAGTCTGTTCATCAGCTAAAAGAGCTCTTAACAAATGAATGGCTTTAAGCTCGCCATGATTATAACGGGCTACTAATTCTTGCGCATTCTGAAGCGCTTCTTGGGCTTTAATAGTAAAACGATGAAAATTAGGCATAGATTATAAATTTTTAGGTCTTTCTTCAAGGGTTACTTGAAGATTAAAAGTTCTATTCCCTCTTAAAACAGTAAGATTAATGGTATCGCCAATGTTATATTTTTGAATTACTAAACCAAGAACTTTGCCTTCATTTAACTTTTCTTTGTTAACTTCTAAAATTATATCTTCTGCTTGAAGACCAGCTTTTTCAGCTGGCGAACCAGCTATAACCGCTGGTCCGTCTTCTGTTCCTCTTAATAAAGCGCCATAATCAACCTTTAAATTCTGTTTTTTAGCAATCTCTTCATTAATCATTATATAACGAACCCCTAAATAAGGAGTCTTAATAGTGCCGGTTTTTTTGACTGATTCAATTGCTCTTTTGGCTTGATTGATAGGAATAGCAAAACCAATATTTTGAGCGCCGTAAACAATAGCAGTATTGATACCAATCACTTCACCTCTAAGATTTAGAAGCGGTCCACCAGAATTGCCTTGATTAATAGCGGCATCAGTCTGAATCACTCCTTCGATTTTTTCTGTAAAACCACCTCTACCTGAAGCAACAATATTTCGAGCTAAACCAGAAATAACTCCAACTGAAACAGTGTTTCTAAACTCACCTAAAGCGTTCCCAATCGCAATAACAGTCTGACCAAGTTTTATTTTTTCTGAATCACCAAGTTTAGCTGGTTTTAAACCTCTAGCATCTATTTTTATAATTGCTAAATCTTGATAAGGGTCACGAGCTAAAACTCTTGCTGAATATTTTTTCCCATCATTAGTTAAAACTGTATAATCAGCTTTTTCATCAAGCACCACATGTTTATTAGTTAAAATCAAGCCATCCTCAGAAACAATAAAGCCGCTTCCACCTCCGATTTGTTGTTTTTGAGTGCCTCGCTCACAAGGCACATAAAATTCAAAACCGCCACCAAAAAAACGACGAAATTCAAGAGGTAAATCACTAAAAGGGTCATAAGGACAATTTTCAATTTTTGGTAAATCTTTAGTGATAACAATAGAGACCACACTAGGTGATGCTATCTCTACGGCTGTTATCACCGCCTGTTCATACTCAACAACCGGCTTATAAAGCGACACTTCTTCTTGCTGTTTAAAAGATTCAGTCGATAAGTTAGTGTTATTAGGAGAAGTTTCTATTCTCTTTAGAGGGCTTTCTTTTAAAAAATTAAGAATATTTTCTAGTATATTGGCTTCAGCTTTTTTAGCAAAAATTAAACTACCAACTATGCCAATAATTAAACTAGAAATTGTAAACAAAACTAATATCTTTTTATTCATATATAATCTATTTTAGAATATTTTTGATTTTTTTCAAGACATTAACAATTTCTTCTTTAGTAGTAAAACGACCAAAACTAAAACGAAGGCTGCTTTTAATTCTTTGAAGCGGTAAACCAAGAGCTTGAAGCACAGGCGATGGTTTTGAAAAACGCGATAAACAAGCAGAGCCAGCAGAAACAGCAATTTGAGCCATATCAAATTTAATCAATAAATCTTCGGCGCTGTAATTTGGAAAATAAATGTTTAAGATATTTGGCAAACGTAAAGAGATATAATCTTCAGTCTTAAGAAAATCGGTTTTTTCTAGATCTACACCATTAATTTCTACTTTAGAATAAATTTTTTTTAACTCACGCCAAAAATAAACCGCTAATTTTGAAATTCTTTCTGTTTCTTTTTTTCTTAAAAGAACCGCTAATTCCACTGCTTTAGCAAAACCAACTATTGCTGCCACATTTTCAGTACCAGCTCTCAAATCAAACTCCTGATGACCACCGGTAATTAAAGGTAAAATTTTAAAATTTGAACTATCTTTATTGTTAATATACAAAGCGCCAATACCTTTTGGGCCATAAATTTTATGAGCTGAAAGCGTCATTAAATCAACCCCTAAATCAAAAACATTACAGTTTAAATACTGGAAAGCCTGGACGGCGTCAGTATGAAACAGAGGATAAATTGAATCAGGGTTATTTTCTAATTTCCAATCTTTGATTATTTTTGAAATTTTTTTAATTGGCTGAACTGTACCAATTTCATTGTTAGCATACATTATTGATACTAATACAGTTTTTTTATCAAGGACCTTTTTTAATTTTTCAATTTGGACAAAACCTTTATCATCAACAGGCAAATACTCTATTTCAACACCGGCTTTTTCTAAATCTTTAACTGTTCTTAAAACTGATTCATGCTCAATAGTCGAAACAATAATTTTTGGTTTTAAAATTTTGTCAGAAAATTTAACAACCCCTCTTAAAGCAAGATTATTAGCTTCGGTAGCTGAACCAGTAAAAATAACACTTCTAAAATCATTAACCGCTGAAAGTCCAATTGCTTTAGCAACTATTTCTCGCGATTCATCAACAGCCGCCATTGCCTGTTGACCAAAATAATGAACTGAACTAGGATTACCGTATTTTTCCGAAAAATACGGCATCATCGCCTTCATCACCTCAGACGCTACAGGCGTAGTAGCTGCATAATCCAAATAAATTCCTTTATTTGTTTTAGAATCATAAGAAAAATTATGCCGGTAAACCATTGCTCAAAACTAAAAACTATTATATTTTTCGTCTTCAAAGTTTTTAAAAAGATTCAATCTTCTAAGCAAAAACAATATCAAAGTAATAATAATAGAAGCAACAACTGCAAATAAAAAAAGTCCTAAACCAGTAAGAATACCAATTGCTGCCACAAACCAAATAACAGCTGCTGTAGTTAAACCACGAACACGAACTTTATGTTTAATAATAATGCCAGCCCCAAGAAAACCAACACCAACTACAATGTTAGCAATCAAACCCAGAAAACCTCCATTTCTAGCAATTACTTCTTCTAAATGTTCAGGCGAAAGACTGACTAAATAAGGTAAACTAAGACCAATGATTGTAAAAATACAAGCACCTGCGGCTACTAAAATATTAGTTCTTAAACCAGCTTCTTTGCCTGCTAATTCTCTTTCTAAACCAATAATAGCTCCGAGAATAATAGCAAAAAATAAACGTAAAACCATTTGTTCAAAAGTAAGCATAAATTTATACCCTAGGGTGCCTGACCGGGCTCGAACCGGCAACCCTCGCTGCCACAGAGCGATGCTCTACCAATTGAGCTACAGGCACCGTATTAAATTAAATACTTCTGCTTTTTTAATTATAATTCATTTTTCAACTTTTAACAACTAAATCCAAAGAGGAATTAAAAATTAGTTGATTTAAGTATAATATATTATTATAAAAAAATGGACAGTTTAATCGATAATTTAGGCAGGCTTATTGTCAACTATCCCTCTTTTAAATATCTTATTCTTGCAATAGGAACGATTATTCAAGGAGAAGTTACAATTCTTGTTTCAACTTATCTTATAATTAACAAAATTTTAAGTTGGAAAGAATTTCTAATAACAACGCCGCTTGCTCTTTTTATTTTTAAATCTTTTATTTATTTTAATGGGAAAATTATTCGTCATAGTCGTTTTGGTTGGCGTTTTCACCAAAAAATCAAAGCTAGCAAAAATTTTAAATTTTATTTATTCTATCTTAAAAAGAATTTTACAAAATTTTTCATTATTTCAAATTTTTTACCGACAACTAATTTTATTTTTGTTTTTCTGGCCGGCTGGTTAAAAACTCCTTGGAGTCAATTTGCTAAAAGTTTTTTAATTAGCTTATTTATTTGGTTCAGTGTTATGACGACTATAGCTTATTTTATCGCTTCAGGGCTCTACTTTTTAAAAGACAAAAAAATTCTTACAAAAATTGAACTAATTATTGGCATTATCCTCTTGTTAGTAATTGCAACCGAATTTATCGCTAAAAAGATACTTAAAAAGTTTATCAAGGCTTATTATGAAAAATAACCATAAATCATAATCTTAAAAGAAAAACAGTAAAAATTTGCTTGAACTTTTTTTAAAAAGAGATATTATTATTTTAGAAAGCCTGGGTAGCTCAGTGGTAGAGCGATAGCCTGAAGAGCTATGCGTCGGCAGTTCGATTCTGCCCCCAGGCACAAACAATTATTTTCTCTCATCAAAAAATTTTTGTTCCAGCTTAAAGTTTTACTCTGACATTAAAAAACCAAACAGCCAAATAGTTAAAATACCAATTAAAATAAGGAAAAAATGAATAAATTCCTTTGCTTTTGCTTTTTGACGGACTTCTGGCATTAAATCAGAAACAGAAATATAAATAAAAGTGCCGGCAGCAAAAGCAAGAAAATACCAAACCAAATTAGAAATAAAAGGCATTAAAAAATAAGCAATTATTGCTCCAACTGGCGTAGCAACAGCGGTTAAAAAATTATAAAAAAGTACTTTCGCCTTAGAATAACCAGCGTGAAGAAGAACACCAAAGTCTCCTATTTCTTGCGGCACTTCGTGGAAAAAAACAGCTATAGTAGTAGCAATACCCAACTCTAAGCTAACGCTAAAACTCAAAGCAATAGTTATACCGTCAATAAAATTGTGAATTGCATCACCAAAAAGAACAACGCTAGAAAAAGTATGATAATCACAAGTTTCTCGATTATGGCAATGATACCATTTCAAAAATTTTTCAAAAGCAAAAATAGTTATAATTCCTGCCACTACCCAAAGCAAAGCTAAATTACTTTTTGATAAACCCTCAACCGCTTCTGGAATAAGTTCAAAAAAAGACGCTCCTAAAAGAGCGCCAGCCGCAAAACTAACTAACAAAAGCGATATTTTTCTTGCCCATTTTTCATAATAGAGCAAAAAAATACCGCCAATCATAGAAAACATACTTCCAAGCAAACTCGCAATCAAAATTTGATAAAACATTTTGTCTCCCCGGGAGGAATCGAACCTCCATCTAAGGATTAGAAGTCCTTCGTTCTATCCGTTGAACTACGGGGAGAAAATTTTTTAATTTTTAATATTTTACAATATACCTTTTTTGGGCTAAAATGTAAAATCAAACGGGGCATAGTGTAATGGTAGCACGAGTCCTTTGGGAGGATTTAGTCCCAGTTCGAATCTGGGTGCCCCGACCAACTACCAAGGGCGCTTAGCTCAGTGGTAGAGCGACTCGTTTACACCGAGTAGGCCGGGGGTTCAATTCCCTCAGCGCCCACAATAATAATCTATAACTTTAACCTCTCTTTTTCATTTTTTCTCAATTTTTTTATAAAATTAAAATCTAAATTTAACTTATTTTTTATTACCTTTACAACCCTCAAGACTTGTTGACATTTTTTGTTTTTTTTGTAAATACAATCAGCACAAAAAATAAACTAAAAACTAAATAAAGAAAGAAAAACATCATAAAAAATTCAGTTCCTATTACTAACATTCTAGATATAGCTGATTTCGCCTTGAAAAAAGGCGCAAATAGCTGCTTAAAACAAATTCTCAAAAGTTACGACTTTTATCAAAAAAGTCGTTTTTTGAGAAAATTGATGAAAACAGCAAAATTATTTTATCATTAGGGCCATTAAAAATAGGTGAAATATTAAAAAGTAATGGTCTTAATGATAATGAAGAAAAACTTCTAGAAGAGCTTAATTCTATTACTTTTCAACCACAAATATCACAACAAAACTGGTTTTTGCCAACAATTATTGATTTAGTTGGCAAAAAAACTAATAAAAGCTGCTGTTTCTACTTTAACAGAACCAAAACAAACTAAAACTCTGGTAGAAAAATGGCAAAGCAATAAAGTTGAAGAGCAAATTTTTGTTATTAAAAAATTAATTTTTGATATCTTCAGAGCCCCTGAGCAAAAACAAAAAATAGATACTATAGATGCCTTAATCGAATTCGAAAAAAAATTAAATTTAGATCAAGACATTCATAGGTTTTTGCCAGCTTTATTCAAAAACAAGACGCCTAATTGTCTGGGTAAAGAAATGCAGTTGGCAGCTTTCGCAGAACTCTGCGGCGCCAAATACTACAGCGCCGGAGTAATAAAATCGATAGCAGAAATAGACATAGAGACCACAAAATCCCTCTTTGAAAAAATACGGAAAGATTTAGAAAAAAGAGGGATTGAAAATGATGCAAAATTTGAGGAATCCCTAAAAAGCCAAGAAGAAATGTTGACAATAAAGCTGAATAATGAAATAAAATTTCATTCAGCAATAATAATTCAACTTGCTGATTTGAGCTGGGCAATTGTAGATCCATACGGAATTTGCTGGGGAATTCTACCAGAAAAAGCTCAAATCCAAATGGAAAAAATTGATAAAATGCTATCATTATCAAAATATTCAGATCTTTTACCCGGATTTTCTCTGCCTCTTTATGCTTCAGAAGAACTAATCAAATCAAAAACTCTCTCATTGTTAGATGAATGGATTGAAAAAAAATCAATTCAAGCCGAAAATAAAATGAGAAAATGTAAAAACAATGATGAGCTTGTTGAAGCTATATAAATTCAAATATTTTCAATGAGCTCTTAGAAAGTCCAACAATAAAAGACTACAAAGAGCTTATTGAAAAATACCTCCGACAGGGGAATTAGCAAAAATTTTATTTATTGAGCCTTTTGCTAATTTTTCTCTTAAAGCTGTTAATTTTCTGATAAAAATTGACATTAAAAGGCCAAAACTCTAAAATAAATTTACTTAATATAATAAAGCAAAATAAATTTTCTATGGCAATTTTTTTTAATACCGCTGGTGGTTTAAAAATTAACACTCAAGGAATAATCAACGAAATTATTCATTTTATGAAAAGCAATCCCAGGTGCCATTATAAAATAATTATTGGCACTGATTCAGAATTAACTGCTGATAAAAAAGCTGATTTTGTTAGTGCAATTGTTATTCATCGAGTTGGTAATGGTGGTCGTTATTTTTACCGTCGAGTCGAATATGATAAAATCTACACCTTACGCGATCGAATTATTAAAGAAGTTTTAATTTCTTTAGAAATTGCCCGAGAACTTCTTTTAGAACTTAAAAAAGAAAATATGCCTGCTGTTTGGGATTTTGAAATTCACGCTGATATTGGTGAAAACGGCGAAACTAAAACTTTAATTCAAGAGGTAGTTGGGATAATCAGAGCTAATGATTTTAAAGCAAAAACTAAACCAGAAAGTTATGTTGCTACTAAGGTAGCCGATAGATATATCTAAAATTAAAAAATGGATAAAATAGTTTTTGATGTTGAAACTAAAAATTCTTTTGAAGACGTAGGTGGTTACAATCATATTCAAGACCTTGAAGTTTCAGTAATAGGAGCTTACTCTTACAATCAAGATAAATACTTTTGTTTTGAAGATAAAGAACTGCAAAAATTCGGAGAACTTTTAAAACAAGCTGAACTTCTGATTGGTTTTTCCAGTAAAAGTTTTGATATTCCGGTTTTGAAAAAATATTACAATTTTAATATTGCTGCCATCCCTCATTTTGATATTCTTGAAGAAATAGAAAAAATTTTAGGCCGCCGTATTGGTCTTGGTCTTTTAGCTGAAGCAAATATCGGCCTTAGCAAAACAAGTAATGGTTTGGAAGCAATTACTATGTATCAAAAAGGTGAAATAGAAAAACTAAAAAACTACTGCCTTCAAGACGTAAGAATTACAAAAGAGATTTTTGATTTTATAAGAGAAAAAGGTTATCTTTGGATACCTCAGAAAAATAATCCTCAAATGATTAAAATTAATATAACTTTTAAAGACATTTCTTCGTCGCAAGAAAAACTGATATAATGATAATTAATAAAATGAATCAAAGAAAAAAAGCATTAATTTTTATAATTGTTGGTTTGCTTATTTTATCTTTAATCCTTTTTTATTTTCCTTTTGCTCTCAGCCGACCAGCTTTGGAAAAGTTGGAAAAAGAAAAAGTTCAAAATCAAACTCAAGCCGAAATTGAACCAAATACACAACCCTCAACTGATAAAACGAACCAAGCAAGTCCAACTTCTTCAATCGATGAAAAATCAAATGACAGTTTTTTTGGCTTAGAAGAAGAAGTTAAATCTTTTGATGAATTTGAAAACGTTTTAGAAAACTTTTAACTATCCTCTTTTCTCTCTTAAAAATATCAAAATCCAAAAGAGTGAAAGACAAAGTTATTAAAAAATTAATAGAACAAGAAACAAAAAGACAAAAAAAAACTATTAATCTTATTGCTTCAGAGAATTTTGTCTCTAAAGACGTTCTTTACGCCCTAGGTTCTGTTTTAACCAATAAATATGCTGAAGGATATCCTTATAACCGCTACTATGGTGGAAATAAAATTATTGATAAGATTGAAAATTTAGCTAAAAAAAGAGCTCTCAAACTTTTCAAGCTTTCTCCTTATAGCTGGGATGTAAATGTTCAACCCTACTCTGGTAGCCCAGCAAATCTAGCTATTTATCAAGCACTTGTCCCTTTTGGCGAAAAAATTATGGGCCTAAGATTAGATATGGGAGGTCATCTAACTCATGGTCATAAAGTGAGTATTACTAGTAAACTTTGGCAATGGGTTCATTACACCCTTAATCCTAAAACTGAAAAATTGGACTATAACGCCATTTTAAAACTCGCTAAAAAAGAAAAACCAAAACTCATTGTTGCTGGTTATACTGCTTATCCTAGAATTATTAATTTTAAAAAATTTAAACAGATATCTAAAAATTGCAACGCTTACCTTTTAGTGGATATGTCTCATTTTGCTGGCTTAGTCGCTGGTGGAGTTTATCCTTCACCTTTTCCTTATGCTGATGTTGTAATGACTACTACTCATAAAACACTCCGTGGTCCTCGAGCAGCAATAATTTTTTCAAGAAAAGAAATATCGCCACTTATAGATAAAGCTGTTTTTCCAGGGCTTCAAGGTGGCCCCCACATAAATCAAATTGCAGCTATAGCGGTAGCTCTTTATGAAGCAAGTCAGCCATCATTTCGGCTGTATGCTAAACAAATTATAAAAAACGCCAAAACACTGGCTTCAGAATTAAAAAAATTAGGATGGCGAATTGTCTCAGGTGGTACTGATACTCATCTTCTTGTAATAGATACCATGAGCCAAGGTATTAGTGGTGAGGAAGCTAGTAAAAAATTAGAAAAAAACAATATTATTGTTAATAAAAATATTATCCCTTATGACAAAAGAAATCCTGCTGATCCTTCAGGAATCCGCTTAGGCACCGCTTTTTTAACCACTCAAGGAATGAAAGAAAAAGATATGATTAAATTAGCAAAAAAAATAGATAAAATTCTCAGACAATAATTATGGTAATTGTCGATGGTAAAAAAATTGCAAAAGAAATTATCGAAAATTTAAAAAAACTACCAAAACCAGAAAAAAATTTTTTGGGGGTTTTTGTTGTTGGTTTTAACCAAATAACAGAAAATTTTGTTAACAAAAAAAAGAAAATTGCTGAAGAACTTAAAATAGATTTTAGAATTTATCGCTTACCAGAAACAATAAAAAATGATGAACTCCGAAAAGAAATTTTAAAAACTGCAAAACACAAAACCTGCGGTGGCGTAATCGTTCAGTTACCATTACCAAAACATATCAATAAAAACTATGTTTTAAATGTTATCCCTCGAGAAAAAGATATAGATGTTTTAGGCGAAAGAGCTTTAGGTGCTTTCTATAATAATCGCAATCCAATTTTGCCGCCAGCAGTAGGCGTTGTTGAAGAAATTATTAAACATCTAAAATTAGATATTAAAAATTTTCGAGTCGCAGTAATTGGTCGAGGTTTTTTGGTAGGACGGCCAATTTCTTTATGGCTTCTTGATAAAGTAAACGAGCTTTCAATATTTAACAGTCAGACAAAAAATTTAAAGGAAAAACTAAAAAATTTTAACCTCATCATCTCTGGTGTAGGTAAAGCTAACTTATTTGGTCCTAATGATTTAAAAGAAAACGCTGGAATTATTGATTTTGGCTACAGTATTGATAAAGAGGGAAAAATACATGGTGATTTTAACTCTCAACTCCCAATTGCTAACTACCAATCATTATCTTTCTACACAAAAACGCCCGGTGGTACTGGCCCAATTTTAATCGCTAAACTTTTTGAAAATTTCTATAAACTTTATGAGCAAAGGCTTTAGTTTAGTTTCTTTTCAAAATTTTTTATTGTTTTATTTTTAAAACGTTTCTTTTTTATTCGCTGCTTCAACAGTGGCTTTTTTAATAGCTTCTAAGAGTTTTTTATCTTCTCTAAGTTTTAAACGAACAGCATCAAAGCCAACACCAATTTTTTCGCCATTAAATGAATAACTAGCGCCTGATTTTGTAACTACTTTATATTTTAAAGCAGTATTTAAAACATCAGATTCATAAGAAATTCCTTCGCCATACATAATATCAAATTCAGCGCTTTTAAAAGGAGGGGCTATTTTGTTTTTAACTACTTTAGCTTTAGTCCTATTACCAATTACTTCTTCACCTTTTTTAATCTGGGCTACTCTTCGAATATCAATTCTAACTGAAGCGTAAAATTTAAGAGCCATACCGCCTGGTGTTGTTTCCGGATTACCATAAGCCATTCCTATTTTCATTCTTGTTTGATTTATAAAAATTAAAATCGTGCCTGATTTCGCTGCAATCGCTGCCAATTTTCGAAGAGCTTGCGACATAAGACGAGCCTGAAGACCAACATGTTGAACTCCCATTTCACCCTCAATTTCAGCGCGGGGTGTTAAAGCAGCAACTGAATCAATTACTACAATATTAATTATCCCCGAACGAACTAAACTCTCTAAAATGTTTAATGCTTCTTCACCATTATCAGGTTGGGAAATTATCAAATCTTTTATCTTCACGCCAATTTTTGCAGCATATTCAGGATCTAGAGCATGTTCAGCATCAATGAAAGCAGCTTTACCACCCTGTTTTTGCACAGAAGCGACAGCATGTAAAGCTAATGTTGTTTTACCTGAACTTTCTGGACCAAAAATCTCAATAATTCTACCTTTAGGCAAACCGCCTCCTAAAGCTAAATCAAGTGAAAATGAACCAGAAGAAATCGTCTCTACGTTCACTTTTTGACTTTCTCCAAGCTTCATCACTGCCCCTTCGCCAAAACGAGCCTGCAAAGCTTCCATTAAAGAATCAATATCCGTTTTTTTAGCTGGTTCTTTTGTTTTTTTAGTCATATTTTAAACACAAATTCTATTCATTAATTTTTTGAGTGTTTTGAGTTTGAGATAGTTGATAAACTATTTGTCGAACAATCACTTTTTCTCTACCTAAAAATCTCTTAGCCTTAAATTCAAAACTATTTAAACCTGGCTGTAGTCGAACTTTTAATTCAAAATTACCATCTTTATCAGGATAGAGCCTATTGCCATTTAAAGTCAAAATAACAAAAGTGTCGGTTTTACCTTGAATTAGAAAATCAGTTTCGTTAGTTACCAAAAAATCTTGTTTTGGACTTATTATTTCAAGCGAAGGTTGCCCTAAGATAGAACCTCCTCTTACTATTAAATAACTAAAAACAACAACTAGAAAAAGAAAAACAATAATTGCTGCTCGACCAAAAAAAGGACTGAAAGCAAAACGGTTCGATGGTAATCTATCTTTCTCGCCTGAACTTTTAATATCATTTCTTCCTTTTAGATAAATTTGCCAAAGCTCATCGCCATTTAAATTTAAAAATTTTCCAATCTCGCGAAGATAACCTCTAACATAAGGTGCTGGAGGTAATTCACTAAAATTCTCGTTAATAAAAGCTTCTAGAAAACGTTCGGAAATGCCAGTAGCCCGACTAAGTTTTTCGATATTAAAATCGTAATGCTGCATCGCTTCCACTAAAATTTGAGAAAATGTTTTCAATTCTTCTTTTGGCATTTTATATTACTTCTTAATTATATAATATTCACTTATAAAAAACTTCCCGCGGCTTTGAGCCTTCGCCAGGACCGACTATTCCTCTTTCTTCCATTATATCAATAAGGCGAGCGGCTCGAGCATAACCAATTTTTAAACGACGTTGAAGCAAAGAAGCAGAAGCTTTTTTTGCTGTTCTTACTATCTCAACTGCTTTTTCATAAAGCTCGTCTTCTTCTTCATCATCTTTTGCTAATTTTTCAAAATCTAAAGGTGTTATTTTTCTTGTTTCAATCTCTTTTGCTGATTCAAAATTAATTTCTTTTTCTTCTATCGTTTTGTTATTTTCGCTAATAAAATTAACCACTTTCTTTATTTCTTCCTCAGAAATATAAGAACTTTGAATCCGACGCGGCTTTGAAAATTCAGCCGAAATAAAAAGAAGATCGCCACTCCCAAGAAGTTTTTCAGCGCCAGCAGTATCTAAAATAGTTCGAGAATCAATCTGGCTAGCTACCTGCAAAGCAATTCGAGAAGTAATATTGGCTTTAATTAAACCAGTAATCACTTCTACTGACGGCCTCTGAGTTGAAACTATTAAATGAATTCCCGTTGCTCTTGACATTTGAGCAAGTCTAATAATTGCTCCTTCAACTTCCCGGCCATAGCTAGTCATTAAATCAGCTAGCTCGTCAATAATGATAATAAGATAAGGCAGAGGCTTAAAAGCTCGTTGATTGTAAGATTTGATATCTCGAGCTCCTGCTTCTAATAAAGTTTGATAACGATTTTCCATTTCTTCAATCACCCACCGAAGAGCACCAATTGCTTTTTTATTTTCAGTGACAACTGGAGCGACTAAATGAGGTAGCTTATCATAAACAGAAAGCTCAACTCGTTTTGGATCAATTAAGATAAAACGAAGTGTGTCTGGTGAATTTTTATAAAGAAGAGAAATAATTAAAGAATGAATAGTAATACTTTTGCCACTGCCGGTAGCACCAGCGATTAAAAGATGAGGCATTTTTTCAATATTAGCAAAAACTGGTTCGCCACTAACATCACGACCAAGAGCAAAAGTAAGAAGATCGGCTTTTTGAAATTCGGGATAACGAAGTAAACTGCCTAAACGAACTAAAGCTCCAACTTTATTAGGCACCTCAATGCCAACCAAAGATTTACCGGGGATAGGAGCTTCAATCCGTATAGGATGAGCAGCTAAAGCTAAGGCTAAATCTTGACTTAAAGCAGTTATTTTCGAAAGCTTAATCCCTTCAGCTGGTTTAAGGGTATAACGGGTAATAGTTGGACCAACATTAATTTCTCCCATTTCAACTAAAATACCAAAGCTTTCAAGAGTGCGTTTAATAATATTAGCATTAGCCCGAAGGTCGCCAATTGTTGGTTTTTCCACATTCACATTTAAAAGTGAAATTGGTGGAAAAACATAATTTCTTGAAAGTTTTTTTAGATTACTTGACGGCATCGTTTTCTCACTACTGATTGATGCCTTTTCTTCTTTTTTCTCCTTTGTTTTAAAAGGTTCGTTATAAGAAACTTTAAGCGAGGGGTTGGTTGTTGATAAACTTGATGTTTCAACTGATGCTGGCGGTAAATTTACATCAACCCCCTTTACCAAATCTTCGGATTTCTTTTCTTTATTAAACTTAAAAATAACAAAAGGACGATTGATAATAGCCAAAAAAGAAGCAATAAGAATTGTTAAAGTAATAACAAAAGCAACTGGTTGACCAAAAGGCTTTTTTAAAGAGCCAATAACAGATCCTATAAGACCACCGTTGCCTGGTGAAACAATATCAATAAATCCTAAACCAGAAATAACGAAAACAATCCCGCTAACATAAATTGCGGTTAACAATTTCTTTTTTTGTTCCGAGGTTATAAAAGAAAAAGCTATAAGAAAAAAAACTACTGGCAAAAGATAATAACCCCAACCGAAAAGACGATTAAGGAAATTATAAACTAAGCCACCAACAGGACCAGCCTGACCAAAGGCAGCCAGAATAAAAATAATAGCCAAACCAAGAAAAATTACAATAATAATATTCTTTTTAGTTTCAGGATAAAGAAATGAATGCGAAACTTTTCCATCTCCTTTTTCTTTTCTTTGATTATTTTTTTCGCCACCAGCACGACGAGGCATATATTTTCATTAAAAATCAAAAAAGGGTAAAATTCAAATATATAATATGAACAAAAACATTTTTAAAGCTTATGATATCCGCGGCCGCTACCCGCAAGAAATCAATGAAAAAACAATGGCTGAAATCGCTCCCTTGCTTGCAAAAATTTTTAAAAATAAAAAAATTATTATTGGTCATGATGCTCGTTTAAGTTCACCACTACTTTATCAAGCAATTATCAAAGAACTAAAAAAATACAAAATTAAAAAAATAATTTCCATTGGTTTAGCAACAACGCCAATGATTTATTTTCTGGTTAACAATTTAAAAACCGATGGCGGGATAATAATCACCGCCTCTCACAATCCCAAAGAATACAATGGTTTAAAAGTCGTTGGCAAAAAAGCAAAAATGATTAGCGGTTATGAAATATCTAAACTCATACGTAAATTTTCTTAACAAATCAATAAAGCTAAAAAAACCTCTTAGTGTCGTTTTTGATTGCTCAAATGGAACCACTGGTATTGTTTTAAAGAAATTAAAAATCCCTTTTTCAAAAAAAATAATCCTTAATTCAAAGCCAGATGGTAATTTCCCAGCCCATGGTCCTAATCCTTCGTCTTTTAAGGCTTTAAAACAATTATCTTCAACAGTTAAAAAAACTAAAGCTGATCTAGGAATAGCTTTTGATGCTGACGGAGATAGAGCTTTTTTTGTTGATGAGACCGGTAAATTTATCGAACCTTATCTTATTGCTTATCTTTTATTTCTAAATAATAAACCACCTTTTGTTGCGGATATCACTACTTTTGAATCACTAAATTATGCTAAAATAGCCCAACCAAAAACATTTCTATCAAGAAACGGCACTTACTTCATAAAAAAAGAAATGTTAAAAAGAAAAGCTAACGTTGGCGCAGAATTTTCGGGTCATTATTATTTTAAAGATTTCTTTTATGCTGATTCTGGTATTTTTACTGCTATTAAAGTAATCAATATCGTCTCTAAACTACCTTATTCTTTATCTAATTTTAAAAAATTAATACCTCGTCAAGTGACTGTTAAAGAATTTAACTTTAAAAGCATTGACTATAAAAAAATTACAGAAAAATTAATTCAACTTTACCAAAAAAAATCTAAAAAAATTATAAAAACAGATGGTATAACTTTTGAATTTAAAAAAGGTTGGTTTACTATCAGACCCTCAAATACTGAACAGCTAATTAGACTTTACATCGGAAAGGTATTATAATTTTTATGAAATTAAATAAAAAGAAAAAATGGTTAAACTTAGTAAAAAAGAAATAAGAAAATATCTCGCAAATATAAAAAACTGGAAATTAAATAAAGACTTTAAAAAAATCAAACAAGAATTCAATTTTAAAAATTTTAAACAAGCAATAAATTTTGTAAACAAAATAGCTAAGCTAGCCGAAAATGAAAAACATCACCCCGATATCCATATCTTCTACAATCGAGTTAGAATTGAAGTTTGGACTCATACTATTGGAGGACTCTCAGAAAAAGACTTTATGATGGCCTCAAAAATCAACAAGTTGATTAAATCTAAATTTTAAATTAAAATAAATCGCTATATGAAAGATATAAAAAACTTCAGCAAAAATATACTCTGGGTTATTCTATTTTTTTTCCTCATCACCGCTATTTTTTCTTCTTTTTTAGAAGCTAATCAAAAAAAACAAACGACTATCTCTCTTGATGAACTTGTTAGGTTAATAAACAACGACGAAGTAAAAGAAATAGTTGTCGCTGGTAATGATCTCAAAATTGCGTTAACTAACAACAAAATAGTCAATGCTCGAAAAGAACTTGAAATAGGTTTAAGCGAAACCCTTCGTAATTACGGTATAAAACCTGAAAAACTCCAATCGATAACTATCAAAATTCAAGACGAAAGCGGTTTTCGCTATTGGGCAAGTATTCTTATCCCTTCTTTACTTCCTGTTATCATTATCACTTTTATTTTCTGGTGGATTTTTAGACAAGCTCGAGACGGCGTTAATCAAGCCTTTACTTTTGGTAAAGTAAATTTAAGACTTTTTACCCCCAGTCGCGATAAAGTTACTTTTAAAGACATAGCTGGTCTTAAAGAAGCTAAAGAAGAACTTCAAGAAGTAGTAGATTTTCTTAAAAATCCTAAAAAATACTTAGAAATCGGCGCTCGAATTCCTCGAGGAGTGATACTTATTGGACCTCCAGGTACTGGCAAAACTTTACTCGCCAGAGCAGTAGCTAATGAAGCCGGTGTTCCTTTTTTCCATATTTCAGCTTCAGAATTTGTAGAAATGTTTGTGGGCGTTGGCGCTTCGCGGGTAAGAGATCTTTTCCAAACAGCTAAAAAAGCTGGTCGTTCAATTATTTTTATTGATGAAATTGACGCAGTCGGCAGAGAGAGGGGCGCAGGATTGGGTGGCGGACATGATGAAAGAGAACAAACCCTAAATCAAATTTTGGTTGAAATGGACGGTTTTGAAAGAGATGACACAAGAATTGTTATTGCTGCTACTAACAGACCTGATATTTTAGATCCGGCTTTACTCCGGCCCGGTCGCTTTGATCGTCGAATTGTTCTTGATATGCCAGATATCAGCGACCGGGAAGAAATTTTAAAAATTCATGCTCGGGGTAAACCATTAGCTAAAGATGTAGATTTTAAAATGTTAGCAAGTCGAACTCCTGGTTTTACTGGCGCTGATTTAGCTAATTTAATGAATGAAGCAGCTATTTTAGCAGCTCGTCGTAATCAGCAAACAATAACTCAACAAGACCTTTATGAAGCAATTGATAAAGTTATTCTTGGCCCTGAAAGACGATCACGAGTTATTTCACCTAAAGAAAAAGAAATAACTGCTTATCATGAAGCTGGTCATGGTTTAGTTGCTGCTGCTCTTAAAGAAAGTGATCCGGTTCATAAAATATCAATTGTTGCTAGAAGTCTAGCAGGTGGTTATACTCTAAAGTTGCCATTTGAAGAACGCCGTCTTAAAACAAAAAGTCAATTTATTGCCGAATTAGCAGTAGCTTTTGGCGGCTATGCAGCTGAGTTAGAAGTATTTAAAGATGTTACCACTGGAGCAGCTAATGACCTTAAGCAAGCTACTGAACTAGCAAAAAAAATAGTAACCCAATATGGAATGAGTGAAATTCTTGGGCCAAGAACATTTGGCAAAACTCAAGAGCTTATTTTTCTTGGTCGAGAAATCACCACTGAAAAAGACTACTCGGAAAAAATCGGAGATCTTATTGATGAAGAAATAAACAAGATTATTAATAAAACCTTTGAAGCTGCTAGAAAAATTATCAAAAAACATCGTCCCATCCTTGATGCAATTGCTCAAGCGCTTCTTGAAAAAGAAACTTTAGAACACGAAGATTTTTACAACATTATCAAAAAATTCAATTTAAAACCTATACTCTTAAAATAAAAAGTCAAATCAAAAAAACTAAAATAAAAAACAAAACAGATTTATTTACAGTGCGGAATACGGGAATCGAACCCGTGTCCCCAGCTTGGGAAGCTGGTGTTTTACCATTAAACTAATTCCGCTTTTTTTAAAACTGATACTAGTATAGTTAAAATTATCTATCTTTTTAAGTTTTTGTTTTTATATTTTACAACATTTTTATAACATTTTAAAAAATTCAAATTTTTCTTTATCTTTTTTGTTTTCTTAAAATTGTTTTCTTAAAAGTTTTTAACTTCTTAATTCTATCGCCAGAATTTTTATCAAAACATCATCAAGTAATTTCTTGATACTGACGCATATTTTCTCCTACAATTATCTTCCTTGCTATACCAAGCTTAATTTGAAGCAAAAAAAGTTTTTATAAGTTATTTTGTTTCCAACTTTGAATAATTAGTTTGTAATAAAATAACTTCAACATTAGAAAATGTCTCGATTTTCTTTTCTTCTTTTCTACCTATTGTTGTTTCCAGAGACAGAAAATAAGCCTTTTACTGAAGGAAGAAGTAACTTCAAGGTTACGCTTCTCTTAACAATACTTTATTGATTCTGAACTTAGCTTTGCAGACAATAACAAATTTAATACCAGAATCTTTACAATGAATTCAATTAAAAACTTCTTAAAACGTAAATATTTATAGAGTCCAATAAGATGTATCTTGTTTTATTATACTTATACATTTTTATTCCTCTTAAAAATTATATCTCTTTAACTAAACGATAGTATTTTCCTTCTTTTTTTACCAATACCATTATTTTTTCACCATCAGGGCTGAAGTGAAGTTTTTCACAACTTTCAAACCTTTCATTCCAAGTTTTACCATTAACAGCAATAGTGTATCCTTTATTGTCTTTCACCCAAGCAGCTATTTT
>Ga0197142_1001156_pt1 | contig 24415 bp, 20 predicted proteins | sample GBS60_MetaG_FD_148614 | JGI IMG/M metagenome (GOLD analysis project Ga0197142, IMG submission 148614) | Sediment microbial communities from Great Boiling Springs, Gerlach, Nevada, United States - GBS 60_MetaG | ecosystem: Environmental > Aquatic > Thermal springs > Hot (42-90C) > Sediment... | reverse complement strand
CCATCTTTCTAACTTTTTCAACTCTCTCCCCAACATCTGGCCCCAGCTCTATTCCAAATAATCGCCTAAACTCACCTGCATGCGGGGTTAACACGACCTCGTATCCTGATATCTTTTGAAGGATCTCAGGGAAGAGTGCTGTTGCATCAAGAACTGCCGGCACACCTGCATCCATTATTTTATCTAAGAGTTTTACTATGCCTCTTTCAGACCCGCGAGCCAGGCCTGGCCCCACCGTCAGGGCTGTTATCCCCTCGATTGTCTCAGCTATCCTATCTGCCGATCGTGGCGTTAGCTTGTAGTCTGTTAATGGGAGGACGATGATGGATGGTGTGTAGGCCCTAACAGCGGTGGCTATCTTTTCAGGGACGGCTAGGTAAACCAGATCCACACCAGCTCTCATTGCTGCCAGAGAAGCTAAAAGCGGGGCCCCATGATAAAGCCAACTCCCTCCAACTACTAGGACAACACCATTTTCACCCTTCCTAGAATTCCGTCTCCTAGGCTTACACGCGGCTGCGATATCATCGTCAGAAGACTCCCTCAGCAACCCAGCTTCCCGACACTCCTAATCTCAAGGCCGTAATAAAGGATGTGTATAAAGGATGCCAATAACCAGTCTTCAGAGATGGGCTGGGACTTCACCATATTGGGAAACTCTATTCTCGCAGTAGCACTCGCCACAATCCTCAAGTCAAAAGGCTACACGACACTACTCATCACAGACGAAAGAAGACTGGGAAACATCTCACTCCAGCCCTTCAGAAGAGACCACCTCGAGATACTCGGGGTCGATCCTGACAGATACTCTGAGGCATGTTATACGTCGGTGTTGACCGCGGGCGATGAGGACTACAGACTGATCCACCCTATCCACATCTGTCGCACAAGAGAGGTTCTGGAGCATGCCGCCGCCATCAACGATCTAAAAGTCGCCATGGGTAGGATCCCTCCAAAATTATCCGCGTCTGTTGTTAACTGCCGGCCGACTAATGATGGTGATCTGAGGGCGAGTATTATGGCTTTGAGACCAGTGCAAAAACAAAGTGAGCCCGTGATAAGCATCCACACATCACCCAACCTGACTATTAAGATAAACATGCCATCCGGAAGCGAGCTCCTCATCCAATACGGGCAGCCAACTAACCCTAACTCATCAACAATTCTAGTACAGGATTACACCCTTACAGCCTCGTCCCAGCTCCTACACCAATCTATACACCGCAGCCATGAGTCTAATGGATGTGGCCTTGCCTCACCCCTCGGCAGCTCAACGGCGGAGATCTTATTCGCAAGACACCTAGCGGAAACAGCCGAAGACCCTAGGGGCCATCAACCCTCCCTCCGGGCTGTGGTTGAATCACACTTGTTTATTGAGTCGCTGGCCAGCGGCCATAGTCAACCACCCGCAAGTCTACAAAGGCTATTAAAGGCAGCTGTCAATGTATAGACGGCCGACGTTAAGCTTATTTACTGATGATTACCCTTTTATCCAACAAATCAAGGGGTGAGAGTGATGTCTGAAGACTCCGTGGTCTTGATTGGAAAGAAACCAACGATGAACTACGTCCTAGCAACAACACTTCCACTGGCTGAGGGAAAAAAGGTTATTCTCAAGGCCAGGGGGAGAGCCATAACGAAGGCAGTTGACGTCGTAGAGGTTGTCCGCCGGAGGTTCGTACAGAATATTCAGGTTGAGAAAATCAGTATAGGAACCGAGGAAGGCAGGACAGGCAATGACGGCCGAACCCGCAATGTAAGCACCATCGAGATCGTTGTCTCCCAGCCGAAGACTGCGAAGAAGTAAATCTCCGACAGCGCCCGGTTTATCCGCGGCGCGCCCTTTTTTGATTTTCCACAATCCCATGCCAATGTAATGGGCATACTTAAATGCGCCCTCTCCAAGGCAAAAAAAGGGAAGTCATGCCAAATTATTCTAATAATGACGAGGGTCGCTCGCTATGGGTCTAATATCCCGTGAATGGGTGCAGTGTCCTAAGTGTGGGAATAAGACGATTAAGAGCGAGTTCTGCATGTGGTGCGGCAACAGGCAAACTCTGGTTGTGGCTCAGCCTTCTCAAGTTTTAGAGTTTAAAAAACCTTCTACACTATCCGAGGCCAAGCCAGCCGCAAAGCCCATCCAATACACATATAATTTCAAGGTTGTTTTCCTAGGCGATATAGCTGTAGGTAAGACGTCAATAATCAGGAGATATACACAGGGGCTGTTCACACCTGAGTATTACCCAACCTTCGATGCAACCGTCCACATGAAAACGGTGGAGCTCCCACCATTCAAAATAGAATTTAGCATATGGGATACTGCCGGAGGCGTACCCGATGAGGAGAAGGCAAGGACTTTGCTGGGAACGGCTGACGTATCTGTACTTGTCTACGAAATCTCGAGGAGAAGCAGCTTTCAAAGTTTGAAAAACTACTATGAGCTGATTCGCCGCCTTGCTCCCAGTTCCTATATTCAAATCGTGGGTAATAAGATCGACCTTGGGTTTAGGCAGGTTCAAACTGCGGAGGCGGAGCAGCTAGTCACGGGGTTGGGTGCAGATTACATTGAGACATCGGCAGTTTTGGGAACAAATATCGATAAACTCTTTAATAGGAATGTCAGGGAATGCCTTAAGAAGAAGCTGGAAACAGTGAGGAGGGAGATGCAGAAGGATGGCGTCGGCTGACTCTATTTTGAGGAGGAATGATGTCCTAAGCCTCCTGAGACAAATGCAGTCGGGTGCAATTTCGGAGTTAAAGCCTGAACTTGAGCCAGGAAGAGGGTTCTTCTATCCGGCTGCAGAGAATATAATATCAACAGGTACGGAGGATACGAACTTCATCCTCAACACTCTCGCTGAGCTGGACATATTGAGGCGGGAGTTGAATGATACCATTAATTCATGCCCCAAGTGTGGCGGGGCATGCCTTATATTCTCGGTAAGATGTCCAACATGCAATTCCTCAAGACTTGAGAAGGGTCAGGTTTTGGAGCATCTCACATGCGGGCATGTGGATTTTGAGAGAGCGTTTGTGAGGGGCAATGTATACTTATGTCCTAAATGTAAGAAGACTATGTCCACGTTGGGGGTTGACTATAGAAGGCCAGGCTCATATTATAAGTGTCTCCAATGTGGTAGGATAACAGGGCTACCCTCCAAGTATTTTACATGTTCGAGCTGTAAAACGGTAACAGCGGAGGAAGATTTATACCTGAAACAGGGATACCGATACACGCTCAATCCGGAGAAGATAGGGCTTTTAACCAATTACACGCTGGATCTAACTTCCCTTATAGAGGTTGCGGAGTCTAAGGGTTGGGTTGTAAAGACGCCAGCCACCATACAGGGCAACTCGGGCGTCACCCATACCTTCACCTTCCTAGCACACATGCCAAACTCACCGCCCAACGATGGTTTAGCGATTGATGTAGATGTGTCGGCCGAGAGGGTGGGACAGCAGAAGATACTCACACTTTTCTCAAAGGGTTTGGACACGGCTGTTCAGAGCACAGCCTTAGGAATTGTAGGTGAGATTGAGGAGCCAGCTAAAACCCTCGCCAGATCCTTTGGCATCCATCTGGTAGTTGGGAGGTATGTAGGCGAGGTGATGACCGGCTTGGCAGCCTATCTTACAGAGTATATTAAGAAGAGGGGAAGGGATAATCTTCGAATTGAGGCTGAACAGTTGGAGTCACTCATAAAGTCGCTGGAGAAGGTCACATAGGAGCCGGCTTATGAAAAGATATACACTGGTCCTTGCATTACTTTCACTAGCAACATTATCCCTCATCCCACTCTTAGTTGGGAGGCTGACTGTGTGGGTGAGCTATGCGGTCGGGATAGTTCTGGCCCTCTCCCTAACCATTAGTTATCTCAGGAGAAAGCAGTTCTTCCGGGAGGAGACTCGGAGGGGGAGAGTCCCGATAGCCTCGATAGGATTGGTGGTGATTCCCGCCCTAACCGGATTAGTAACCCTCATAGAAGGTTTTAACTTCTTCCAAGAATGGTATAAGCCTATTCTCCTCTCCAGCTTCACTATCACATTTTTTGTCAATCTATTCTCAGTTCCGATGGCCTTGAAGAATAGAGCTTGGGAAGAGCATGTTGAGAAGATGGAGCCGTATATAACTGGTGTCAGCGTAATTGTACCCGCTTATAATGAGGAGAAGTGGATTGGGAAGACTATAGAGGCTTTGCTGGAGACTGATTACCCAAACCTTGAGATCATAGTGGTGGATGATGGGAGCACAGACAGGACCTATGAAATAGCCTCCCAATATAAGCGTAGAGGTGTTATCGTCCTACATAAGGAGAACGGTGGAAAGGCCTCAGCCATAAACTATGGTCTACTATATGCTAGGGGGGATGTAATATTCACAGTCGATGCTGATAGTCTAGTATCAAAGAACGCCATCCCCCTCATGACATCTTACTTCAGGGATAGACGCGTGGTTGGTGTGGCGGGGAATGTAAGGGTTGTCAATAGGGTTAACTGGCTTACTGGAAATCAGGCCTTGGAGTATGTGACTCAGATAAACCTGCTGAGAAGGGCTACCGCGTCTCTGGGTGTGGTGCAAGTTATGCCGGGACCTCTAAGTGCCTTCAGGAGGGAGGTTTTAACCGGTTTAGGGAAGTATGATAGGGACACTGTCACCGAGGATTTTGACACCACCGTTAAGCTTCTAAAGACGGGCGGGATCGTCCAAGCCCATACGAAAGCGGTCGCCTACACGGAGGCCCCAACCAATCTGGGAGATCTTTACAGGCAGAGGATAAGATGGTATAGGGGAAACGTGCAGGTTTTCCTGAAGCACAGAGATGCCTTTACAAACCCACGGTATGGCTTTCTCAACAATGTCATTTACCCGCTACTATTCATACAGGAGTTTGTCATACCAACTTTGGGAATATTGGCTGTTCCAGTGGCTCTTTATGTGATAGCGACAGGCGGACTCTACTACATCATAAATCTCACAATCACATTCATCATTCTGCAGGCCTTCCTCTCCCTATTGGCTCTGGATATTGAGGATGAAGATGTTAGACTCGTCAAATACGCGCCCTTCGCCGTATACGGTTATAAGACTCTATTAGACGCCTTCATGGTGAAGGCTGCGATCGACGTTATACTTCTTAGGCGTAAGGTGAGATGGACTAGGGCTGAGAAGGTGGGTTATGAGGTTCCGGCGGGGACGTGAGTTTAAGGGTCTAATCGGTCTCCCCACTTGGCCGTGAATATACTGTCGAGTTTCCTATCCCGCATCTCATCAGGCAGCATCCTAGGTATATCCGAGGTTATAGGATACCATCTGCCACACCCACCGCACCGTAAAACCCCCTCGGAAATCTCAATCTGGTAGCAGGCCTGGCAGTCGGTTTCACTCAATTGGGAGACGTATCCACCATGGTATGCGCAGTATAACTCACATTTTCTAATCCTGGGGGGAGGTTCTATACGCCGGCTGTCGAATACCTTGAGTTTTAAGGGGAAGCTTCTGCACATAGGGCATGCCAGTATATCCACCAGCCTATACTTCATCGGTCTCATAGATGTAAGCCTACATTTAAATGCCTGTCATGATATTCCAAAATGAAGCTATGGTAGGCCTGATCGATAGCCTTAAGGCTACTTTCCCCGTAGTAGCCACGCTTGTCATGGTATGGCTTTTCACCCTTGCTCCGACAGCGCAACAGGCCCAGCCCATAATCACGCCGATACCGGAGACGGGGGGTAGTGTGGATGAGGCGTTCTTAGACCCTGCTCCCTATATCAACGCCTTGGTTGTAGTAGGGGTTATGGCTGTCGGCGGTGTTGTATTTGTTTTCCTGATGAGGCGGCCTATTGTATTGAAGGTGCTGGGTTCTGTTTTAATCACCATCATATCTTTCTCCACAACAACATACAACCTGCTATTCCTTACCCAGATGCCTGTCTGGGCCATCTTCACGGTTGGCGCCTTAGTGACTTCATGGGTTCTAATATCGGTTTTAAAAATTGGAGGCTGGCTCTCCGCCCTAGCCTCAGCCTATGTTGGATCCTCCGCAGGAGTAGTGCTGGGAGAGTCATTACCGTTCTGGACGGCTATAGTGCTGATCCTAGCGGTGTCGGGATATGATCTTCTAGCAGTCTCATTTGGACATCTTAAAGCCTTAAGCAGTTTTGATGTGGGCCCGATACCGGGATTCATGGTAGACTATGGTGGAATGAGCATAGGGATGGGGGATCTCTTCTTCTACTCTATCGCCCAATCCTTCAGCCTCTCAAGATTCGGGATAATAGCGGGATTATTCGCATCCCTCGGCATCTTCATAGGGTTCATAGCGACTGCCCAGCTCGCTTACAGGAGAAAGATAGTGGCAGGTCTTCCGATTCCGCTCACATTATCACTGGCACTCGCATACCTGGCCACACACCTGCCTCAATAGAGGTGGCATGCAACCATGTGGTTCCGCCCAACAGCACGCAGTGAGGGATCATCAGTACGGCATTTATCGAAGACGTAGGGGCATCTCGGGTGAAACCTACATGCAGGAGGTATATTCACCGAGCTTGGAGGCTCTCCCATAACTGTCGGTCTCTCAACAAACCTATTCCTAGGATCCGGCTCAGGAATGGATTCTATAAGGGCTTTGGTGTATGGGTGGAGCGGTTCCTGAATCACATCTTCAGTGTCTCCAATCTCCACTATTCGACCAAGATACATAACGGCTATCCTCTCAGAGAAATATCGGGCAGTTGCGATATCATGTGTTATGTAAAGAAATGAGATGCCACCCGTCCTCTGAAGCTCCTTAAACAGCCTCAATATTTCCACCCTGCTTGAAGCATCAATCATGGAGACAGGCTCATCGGCGACAATATACTTTGGCTCGAGTATGATGGCTCTCGCAAGGGATACACGCTGTCTCTGCCCGCCCGAGAGCTGGTGCGGGTATTTTCTGGCGAACTCCTCCGCTGGTGTGAGTCTAACTCTTTCTAGAGTCTTGTAGACCTTTTCACGTCTCTCATCCTCACTCCATGTTTTATATGTTAGCAGTGGCTCCTCCACTATGTGATAGACATCCATGAAGGGGTTGATACTGGAGTATGGGTCTTGGAAGATCATCTGCGCGTATCTTCTAAACTCCCTTAACTCTTTCTCGTCTAATGTTAGAATATTCCTACCGTTAAAATGTATCCGTCCTGCGGTGGGCTTGACCAGTAGGAGGGTCGCCTTTCCAAGAGTAGTCTTCCCCGACCCAGACTCGCCAACCAAAGCTAATGTTTCAGACTCGGCGAGGCTAAAGGAGACGCCGTCGACAGCCCTAACCAACTTCTTGGTGAAGAACCCCGGCCTGTATGAGAAAAAAACCCGTAGATCCTCGACCAGAAGAAGCTCTTTCAATGTATCACCCATAAAGCCAGCACCTAACATCAACCCCATCACTGTGGAAAACGCCGGGTCTATCGGTGTTGCATCTGCTGATGATGAATGGGCATCGTGGGTGGAATCTGCAGCCGCTTGGAGGATTAACCAGGTCTGGGGGAGAACCTGGGATAAACTCTAGCATACCTCCACCTCTCACCCTGGGCGTGGCAGCTAGAAGCTTCTGCGTATATGGATGCTTAGGATTGACCAGAACTTCATCAGCCGGCCCCAACTCCACGAACTCGCCGGCATACATAACAGCTATACTATCGCAGATATCGCTGGAGAGCCCAATATCATGGGTGATAAATACCATTGCGAGTCCCAGCTCCTTCTTCAGCTTCTTGAGAAGGTTCATTATCTGCGTCTGAATAGAGACATCAAGCGCTGAGGTGGGCTCATCCAATATCACAACCTCAGGCCTTAAAGTTAATGCCATCGCAAGCATAGCCCTCTGCTTCATCCCACCACTAAGTTCATGGGGGTATCTCCTCAAAGTATCAGCCGGAAGACCCACCATCCTGAAGAGCCTCTCAACCTCGGCCATGGCCTTATCACGTTCAAGCCCCGCAGACACCATTAGGGGCTCCGCCACCTGGAAGCCAATCCTGAGGACGGGGTTGAAGGAGTTCATCGAACCCTGAAAGACCATCGAGATCCTTCTCCATCTAAAATCACGGATGAAGTTCTCCATGGGTACTTCGAGCAGGTTAACCCCATCCATGAGAATACGTCCATCCACTCTCTTGGTGTTCTCGGGCAAGAGCCGCATTAAGGCTAGGCCGAGACTTGTCTTGCCGCAGCCGGACTCGCCCACTACCCCCAGCACCTCACCTCTATCGAGGTTGAAAGAAACAGTGTCAACAGCACGGAGGACACCCCTAACCGTCATATAATCCACCAGCAACTCCTCAACCTTCAGCATCACCATTATCGCAACCTCCTCAACCGCGGACTTACAACAGGCTCCATGCCAAGGGAAAGAAGAACAAAAGTCAGCCCGGTCAAAACTATGAGAAGGCCTGGTGGGATAATCCACCACCACAAACCTATGTTAACACCTCCGCTTCTAAAAGAGTAGTCTAGTATCTGGCCCCAGCTTGGGAGTGATGGGTCTCCTAATCCGAGGAAGCTTAGGGCTGCTTCAGCAAGTATGGCCGATGGTGTGGAGAATATCATCTGGGCGAAGATGAAGGGTGCTATTCTAGGGAATATGTGGCGTGACATTATCCTCCAGCTGGAAGTGCCAAGGGAGACAGCGGCCTCAACATACTGTTCAGATTTCACTTGGAGGACAATTGACCTCACAACTATTGTGAGACCTGACCAGCCGAATGCAACCAGTATCAAGACTATGAGCCATATGCTGGGTTTGAAGATGAATGTGAAGAAAATAAGTAAGGGGAGGAGGGGTATGTTGTTTAGTATGTCGGCGATTCTCTGAATAAGTTCATCAAGTCTGCCGCCATGATATCCGCTTAAGATTCCGAGGGAGGATCCGATTACGGTGGTGAGGCTGGATGTCACGAGGCCAATAAGCAGTGCTACGGGGAAGCCGAAGAGTAATCCAGCTGCAAGATCCCGGCCGACCCTATCTGTGCCTGAGAGCCCGTAGACACGGCCGCCTACAACAGCCTTAACCCATGAGATCTTATCATCTGGAGAGCTTAACTGGAAGACGGCCCGGAGTATGTAAGTCCCACGCAGCACATTACCCGTTAAAGCATCGTCGCCTATGGCCTGGAAAATAATGCTCTCCGGGCCAATCTTAACCAGATCCTCATACGATATCCTAACACCGCTATTTGACAGGAACCTTTGAACCGACTGTATCACCTCCCCCTCACCGCTCAAGTAGATTCTCAAGGGTGTCTCAGTGAATCTCTTAAAGGGCGGCTCCTCGCCGGGGAAGATAGATGAAACTGGCGCTGTGTATAATGTCACGGTCTGACCGTCCGGCCTTGTGACTGATACTTCGATTATGGGAGGCGATTGGTAAAACTCAATCGGACCAACAGATAAGGATAGAAAGCTTGGATAATCTTTAAAGTCATAAAATATAGGTAGCTCGTATATTGTGAGGATTTTGGATCCTGAGGTGTATGTGCTGGAGGGTGTGTTGGAAACCGCTACGATATGCTCCGGGGCCCTCTCGGCTGTAAGTAGGTTAACCCATGCTGGCGGTGCCTCCTTTGGATAGTCGGCCCAGTAGCCTGGGTTATTCCAGACCCTCACGCCAAAGTCTGGAGGATACGATGTGAGAACATACACCGAGGCCAACACCGTGAAGGCTAGAAGTATAACTCCCGCCTTCGAGACATTGTAGCTCCAGAAGATCCTCAACCATTCTGGGGCCATTACAACCTGACCCTCGGATCGAGTATAACATATAGGATCTCTAGGATGAACCGGGAGGCTATGTAGATCAGGGTGTAGAGGTATGTGAGGGCTATTACGAGGCCCTCGTCAAAAGATGTTATGGCCTCGTAGTAGAGCCTACCCATGCCCGGGAAGTTGAAGACAGTTTCGGTGAGTATAGCCCCGCCTATCGAGCCTGAGATCGCGAAAACTATATTGGTAACTATTGGTGGTGCTGAGGGCCTGATTATATAACGCCGCATTATCAGGTTCTCCGGCAGTCCTTTCGCCCTCGCAACATTTACAAAATCCTCCTTGGCTGTGTTGATTACTATGGTTCTTGAGATGTAGGCCCAGCCTCCAACTATGACGGTTACAAGTGTCGCCACTGGAAGTGTTGCATGCCATAATATATCAGTCAGTCTCTCAAGTGTGCCAGTGGGGGGCGGCGCGCTGTATAGTCCGCCGAATGGGAATAGGCCGAGGTAGAAGCTGAAGATCAGGATGAATAGGAGGCCCGTCCACCATGATGGGAGGGCGAATGATATTGATGAGAGTAGTGAGAGTATTCTATCATACCTACTTCCGGCTCTGACGGCCGCCCTAACGCCTAGGGCCATTCCTATTAACGCGCTGATTATAACTGCGGTTGTGACAAGTATTATAGAGTTGGGCAGTCTCTCGGCTATGATGTCGGCTATCCTTGAACTTCCGGTGAAGGATGTTATTGTCCTTGAATACCCTAGGTCTAGTGTGAGAACATTCAATATCATTTGGGGAAGCCTCTGATACCATGGCCTGTCGAGCCCGTATGATGCGGCAAGCTCAGACCTGTATTGCTCTAAAGCGCTTTCTAACTCCCCAGGATCCCGAATTCTCTGGGCTAAATCCTGTCTTATGACTCGGAGTTGGTCATTTACGTAGGCGGAGAGTATTCTGTCTGAGACGCCTGTCGCACCTAAAACGAGAACAACCATGAGTAGGACGCCAAACAGGACAACCGCCAACGAGACAGCCCTTATAGCCAGGACCCTGCCCAGACTCAACCCAGAAGAGAGACTAGCTGACGACTTAAAAAATTAACTTGAAGTCATGGGATGTGGTAGGTTTGGCAGGATGTTCAGGTAGGGAAGCTCTCTGTCATGAATTGGCCTCTCAAGGCTTTGGGAATGTCCTCAATCCAAAACCGATGCAATCTTCAGAACAGGATTGGCCACTGTAATAAGTTTCGACATGTCACTTTTTAAGGAGAATATTCAAGGAAAGGACTATGCATGATGCGGCGGCCTGCTGTCAGCTGGCCCTTCTACTGGAATTATCCACGACCCCCAAGCCAGGATTGGTGGATAGGTATTCGAGGGTCTCCGAATTCCCCCATTTTCTCGCCTCATCGGCGGTCCTACATCGCCACTTCATTAGAGTAGCCTCCAGTGGAGGTAGAGGATTGGGAAGGCTGGTGGCGGAGGCCTGCGCTGATATGCTGTCTTGGCAGAGGGGTGGGAACACTCATCTAGGATCTATACTCCTCCTCTTGCCGTTAGCCGCCTCTTTCCCTAGGGTTGAGAGAATCTCAGATATTAGGGCAGCTCTACATGATCTGCTAGTGGGGATGGATTATCGGGACACTCTGGAGATCTTTAAAGCCATTAGGATGGTTTCACCCGGGGGTTTGGGCCGTGTAGCATACCTTGACGTAAATGATGAGAAAACCTTTAGACGGATAGTGGGTGAGAGAATCAGCGTGACCGAGGCCTTATCACCATACAGAAATTTTGACATCGTAGCCCATGAGTATACAACAGATTACGAGGCATCCTACACACATGGCTACATGTTCCTAAGAAGCCAAGTTGATAAGGGACTGGAGGCCAACGAGGCTGGAGTAAACACCTTCCTCAACATACTAGCCAACATGCATGACACACATGTGGCCAGGAGGCATGGGAGAACTGCTGCTAGACTCTTATCCAACATGGCTAAAAGGGTACTGGAGGCCGGAGGCGCCTCAACACACGATGGAAGGACACTGCTTGTGGAACTCTGCCTGAAAGTGAGGTGGGCGGGCTACAAGCCTGGCTCTACAGCTGATCTACTGGCAGCAGCCTTCTGCATGCTACTTATTGACGGTTGGAGGCCCTAACGCTTATAGAGCCTCCTCAGCTTCTCCAAGTCATGCCTGTAGTCGCCACGGCTGTCGATGGGAGTTTCTATGACCATGGGCTTATCCCTGACGTAGCTGTTATTTATAAAGGTCCTGAAGCCTACCTCACCTATATTACCCATGCCGATATGCTCATGTCTGTCGAGCCCGCTACCTAGCGGCCCTTTCGAGTCGTTAAGATGCACCGCTCCAAGATATTTTAAACCAACTAAGTTGTCGAATTCCTCCAAGGTTTTCTCGACAGCCTCCTCAGATCTTATATCATAGCCCGCTGCGAGGAGGTGACATGTGTCTAGGCATATTCCGATACGGTCGCCATAGTCGAGCTTTTCGAGGATTTTTCCAATATCCTCAAACCTGCTACCACATGAGTTTTTCTGGCCAGCCATGTTCTCAAGGAGTAGCTTTACGTTATTTTCGACATTAGAGAGGGCTGTTGAACACGCCTCTACAACCAGTGCTAGGCCGGTGTCGATCCCGGCTCCCAGGTGACTCCCAATATGCGATACGAGGAGATCGATCCCAAGCTTGCCGCAACGTTCCAGCTCGGTTGTGAGTGAATTGACTGATTTACTGTAGATGGCTTTTTTCGGAGAAGCTATATTGGGTAGATATGGCATGTGGGCCATGGCGATTTTAAATTTCTTCTCCGAAAGCTTCTCCCTGAATAGCTTCACATCCTCATCTTTCAGGCGGGTATACCTCCAACCCCTCGGATTCCTAGTGAATATTTGGAAGGTTGTGCAGCCAAGCTCTACAGCCCTATCCACTGAGAGAGCTATCGAACCTGATATCGATACATGTGCTCCCAGCAGCAAGCCTAACAGCACACAGCCCTCATACTTTTAAAATTTTCCATCAGCAAGGCCTACGTATTTCAGGCATGTTTAAATATCCAAGCATAGCAGAAAGATCAGTTGAAGCTATCCAGAACATGTCCACTATGTGGTGAGCCGGTCGGCTGGATTGAAAGACAGGCCGGGAAATATGCCTGCCTATACACATGTGTTAGAATTGTCCCCCACCCGAATCACCTCAAAACAATCCATCCAGACTACTTGAGGGATACTGAGAGGGTGGCTCCTCCAATATTCTACACGGCCCTAGGCTTTCTGATCCTATTACTCGTGCAGATATTCTTGATTGGAGATCCCCTAAGCCCTGTGGCCGCGTTAGCCGCTGTCGGGTTTGCGGTGACCATGGTGGTTGGTTGGCTTGCTAGGATACGTCTGATCCGTCGCCACCGTCTCCGCCTTCAGCCCTCTTCTTTGACCGGAGGTTTTTAACCACATCCCTTGCTATCATAGAGACGTTCACGATTATCAATATGATTATTAAAGCTGGCCCAAGCGGACTTAGATATTCTCCCCTCAGAAATAGTGATAGATATCCCAACCCCGTCCAATAGGGTATTTTCAACCCAGTCCAACGGCCTAGAATATGGTCAGGAGGCACGGGCGACCAGTAATCCACCTGACTGTTAGCGTCTCCCTTTGTAACGAATCCACCCCCCACCTCGGCCACAGCCCTATGGACAATTATAGAGTTGCCGCTACCCTTCTCACCAGGCCTGTAAAAGACTATAACATCACCGTCCACGGGGCTAGCCCTAATCTCATCTAGCGACACAGGTGTCACAATGATGATATCGCCGACTTCAATCACCGGCCTCATGCTTCCACTCTTGACCACGAGTAGGGGATAGGTTATACCGAGGGCTGTGTGGAAGAGGGATAGGACTAGGAGTAGTCCAACTACGGATAGGACGAGGCCATAGGCTATATTCCTCGCCTTCATGGCTGCTGTCACTTAGATTCGTGGGATTCTGGGCCTCTTAATGTTTGCCCCCTCACCGGTTGGACGGGCCGCTGGACGTCTAGAAGGTGCCTGCCTCTGCCTAGAGGTTCTAACTCTAGGCCTACCCCATCTCAGTAATCCGAAGACAGATGAGGCTGAGACCGCAGCTGTAGCGCCAAGGACTATGCCCTGGTTCTGAAGGTTATCAACGACATGCAGCAATGTTAGGTTCTTGTTTTCCTTAGACTTGAAGAATGAGGAGTAAGTGTATTCGCCGATTTTTGTCACCCAGTCATAGTCACCCTCTGCTAGGTAGATTATAGCCTCCCCGGCCTGGTTGGTTTCCCCAGATGCTATAACCGAATTATCCCTCGACAGGGTTAGCTGCGCTCCTTCTACGGGGATCCCGTCTGGAGTCAATATCTTAACCTCGATCCTGTAAACTTTGGTCTGTATGTTGAAGGCTCCGCTCTCAGCAACTGAAACTATCTGAGATGCTACTGGCACACCTTGGAAAATTATGTCCAGCGAATAGTCTCCCTTAGGCAGCTTCAGTTCAGCCCTTCCACCCGAATCCGTTATAGCCTGTCCTATCAGCCTGTTGGATGCTGAGGCCTTAACCTGGGAGCCTGGGAGGGGTGTATCATCAGCCCTCTTTGCAGCAATGGTCAGATAATAGACGGCCGCCAGAATCCTCACCTTCTCCTCGTCAACGCTGATTGTGACGGGCCTGTCATAAACCACGAAACCTAGGTAATTGGCTATAGCCCTATAACCGCCTGCCGGCACATTTTCAAATCTAGTCTTACCATCGACTACCTCCCCTGAGAACCGGGCCCTTCCGAAAACAATCTCCACACTTCCAGACTCCAACGGATTAGACTCGCTATCCACAACCTCGACATCAACATCCACAACAGATTTGGCGTTAATCTTGAAGGTTTTACTGGCGTCAACCCTCAACTCCTCCCGATGAACCTCCACACCCAGATACTCCACCAAGAGAGCGTATATGCCGATCGGAAGATTTCTCACACTGGCTTTACCATCTTCCCCCGTTTCAACGGTCTCGGATATACCCCCGGCCTCGATATCTAACGAGGATCCAGGCAGTGTGTCCCTTCCATCAGAGTCAAATAACTCTAGCACAATATTATACACCATAGTAAGAAGATCCTGTTCCTTGCTGGAATCTAATACTATCTCCACAGGGTCCAAAACCCTTACATCACGGTATTCAACATAAACTGAATACATGATGGGAATTAAGTCAGAGACTATGATCACACCATCCTCGCCAGCATTGTAAATACCTATGCGAGCACCTTGGTAGCTACTGATGTAGGCCTTACCAGGTATGGCCTCACCATCAGCATTCTTGATATTTAGTTTGAGACGATTGAGCGTGGGTGTAAGCAGTATCCTCTTACCCTCAGCATCCACATCAACCTCGCCAGAGCCTATGACATATGGCCCATGGTTTATCTCATACCTATAGCGGCCCGCTGGGACGTTATTGAAGGATATGCCTGACTCTCGAGTTATACCTTCTAAATTGAACACGGTTCCCAAATTCATCCTCAAGCTAACCTCCCTTACCAACTGCTCGCTGGGTGTTCTCGGCGCCTCAACCCTCACAAGTATGTCATAAAAACGGGCTCGGACGTTGTTATCTGCAGGTGCGCTGACGGGTCCCCTGAAAACCTCATACTCTCCAAGCCTTAGTAGCAAAGTATATTCACGGGGCTTCACTATTCCCAGATCTAAGACGCCGGTTGTTGTTGTTGCCTCGCTATACCTGTAGGATCCCCTAAGAAGCTCGGCCGAGATCCTATATTGGGACCCCGAGATAACGTCCGTACCGTCAGCGTCATATATTGTTAGGCTATATCTTATCAAGTCCGTTTTTGCGTTATATGTTCTGCTTGCACCGTCTATCACAACCCTAGTTGGTGATGTGAAGACATTCTCCTCCTTATACTCAACCTCGAGATGATATTCGCCATCTGGGAGTAGCTCGAGTCTAACAACACCGCCCGAGTCTGTCGTACCCGATGCAAAGCCGGTCGTGTTTCCGCTGGGCTTGGGGCCATGCCATATCTTAACCAAGGCTGTAGGAATACCGTTATTGGAGGCGTCTAAGACATTGACAGTCATCCTATACAGCGCAACATTGACCGTTACGGATCCCCCATTAAAGGGTTTTTCTGAATCTTCCACATCATAACCTCTATATGATACTTTTATCCTGTAAGTTGTGAATGGCATAAGTGGGATGCTGGCCCTTCCGTCGGAGCCTGTCGTTGTAATGTTCACAAGGCCGGTACCATACTCTAGTCTCACCACTGCCCGCGGCACTTCAACCCCGGTATCGGAGACCACCCTGATCGGGAGGGTTGAGACATTGACTAGGAGGGTGACCACATAGGGTGGTGAGGGATCAACCTTTGATGCGTTAACGATTTTACTATAGACTGGGATATCTCTAAACTCAACGGTCACCGTGTTGTTTGCCATCGGATTCGCTGATATGACTGCCTCTCCCAGGCTGTTGGTGGTGGCTGAGCTTGTGCCGTTTAGCTTAACAGTAGCTCTTGGAACAGGTGCGGACCCGTCAACAGTCCTAACCACATACGTTATATTAACAGTCGCAGCATCAGCGTAGGGCGCTGTAAATAGTATCAGTGCAAGCCCCAGTGAAATGGCCAGTCCCAACGCTATTTGTTTTCCCGGCTTCATCATTTAATTTCACGAAGGCGTTGGTATTATTTGTTAATATTCGATATTTTTATAGTCCTACCCCAACATAACCGTCGTAGTTCATTTGCTGGCTGAGGCTATTGTATCTAAAGTCCATTTGACAGAGTTCACTACCTCCCTCAATCTCGTCTCATCCCTATAGTTCCTCACTATAATTTCCCTCGCCAGCTCACCGTCATACACAACCTCATATTCAAACCCCTCATCAGGGTCAATCTTCCCCTCATCTATTTTGAGCCTGTCAGACTCCTTCATAGAGTCTAAAACCTTCCGGAGTAGAAAGGAGGAGAAGGGCCTCATATCTTGGGTCACCTTGATCTCAGGGTTAAAGACTATTCTCGCCTCCTGCTCTGCGACTGTCATGGTTGCCAGTAAAGCGCCCGTCCTACCCCTAATCCTTCTCATGGGCTGCTGCTCACTTGGAGGCTGAGCTGCGACTTGAGGTCGTTTAAAGCTCTTATCCGAGAGTATTTTGTCAACGAGGTTTAACATCAGCTTTAGGTTCTCCACCTCATTGTCTAGTTCAGTCAATCGTCTTTCGAGGAATGTCTTAAGCTCAGCTAACCTCTTTACCTCTTGATCCTCCTCTACCATTCCAGCATATACAGTGAAATGGTGTCCTTAAGCTTTTACCATCACCTCTCCTCGGCAATCTTAGCCTCAACCCTCTTGAGCTGACGGTTATACATTGCTATGATCTCCTCAGATGTTGTGGCGTCTTCAGGACTTTTGTCATCTCTGAGCCTACCTGTGTATCTGGGGAAACGTATTGCAAGTCCATGGCCAGGCTTTATCGAATCTCTTCCACAGGTGTGGACTGGACTTAAAGTTATCTCAGCGCCTATAATCTCAAAGACTATCTTAGGATCCGCCCATACGTCAGGCTCCATCATGGAATCAACCCTAGGGCTTTTCCGCTCGAGTTTAATGCTGTTAATGAGTGATGTGAAGTTATCTAGGTCCTCATCCTTAAAACCTGAGCCTACCTTACATGCAGTCTGGAACATGTCCTTTGAGTGATCATAGGAAGCCATTAAAAAGGCTCCATATCTCCCTGTTCTTCTTCCTCTTCCATGGTAGGCTCCAACCACCACCAGGTCTACAGTGTCTATCATCTCACTCCTGTAGTCCCTCTTGTATTTGATCCACTGCCAGCCTCTAGCCCCAGCCCTGTAGACAGAATCGCTATCAACAGACTTGGCTATAACCCCTTCGCATCCAAGCTCCACCGCCTCGTTGAATATTCTCTCAAGCTCTATCGGACTTGTGACCATCTCACCCTTGCTCAGTCTCACCTCATCCGAAGTAGTGATAACCTTCTCAAGTATGGCACGTCTCTCGGGAAGAGTGCGGGTTGTAAGGTCTTCCCCCTCCAGATATAGGATGTCAAAAAAATAGAGTGTTATCGGGTATTCCTCGATAGCTTTCTCAATCTCCTTCTTCCTCCTCCTATGCATCAGCTCCTGAAACGGCAGCATCTCACCCGTATCAAGTGAGACTGGTACGGCCTCACACTCGAGTATAGCCTCTCCGGACCTAATGTGTTCACGAACCCTTGAGACGACATCAGGATACTGGCTTGTAATATTCTCCTGTCTACGTGAGAATATCATAACCTCTTCACCCTTCTTATGGATCTGCATCCTTTCCCCATCATACTTGAACTCGACAAAAGCTCTTCCACCGGTCTTGGAGAGTATCTCATCGGCAGTAGAAAGCCTCTCGGCCAGCATGCATCGTACGGGCACTCCGACCCTGATGTGAAGATTTGCCACACCCTCCACTCCCTTAAGGGCAGCTGTCCTCGCCACGAGTCCTATATCTGAGCTTATGTTGTAGGCTCTCTCGAAAAGCTCCTTACTTCCTCCATAGAGTTTTGAGAGGGCTTCTAAGAGAGTCATATCGGCCACGCCGAGGCGCATTTTACCTGTCACGATTCTGAGAATGTGCTTGGCCTCGGTTGGTGAAGCTTGGGAGAGGAGTCTCGAGAGAAGAGCCAGCTTGTTCTCCTGGGCGCCCGGCCCTGCCGCTCGGCCTATGCTCTCAAGGCTCTGATAAACTTCCATAACTGTGAGTTGACCAGCTGTGAGTGTGGTTTGCACTTTCTTAGCTAGTAGAACTTCCGCTACTGAGCCAACATCACCGAGTTGGGAGTATAACTCCGATATGATAGTGTCTTTTGCACCAGAGATACGCTTGATAGCCTTTAGGGCCAGCTTCTCAGCCACACCAAGCTCGACACCAACATAAGCGGGATATAATGTGCCCAGAGTCATGTAAGCAACCTTATCTATTACATCCTTCGGGGTTTGGGAGAAAAGCTCCACAAGAAGATCCACCATCTCAAGCCTTCTAGTCACCCGCTCCAGCCTCTCATAATAAGTCGTGAGGATGTTGAAGAGCATATGCCCGCCTTCCAATACCTAACTCTTTAATAAAAGGTGTAATTATTACCTTTACAGGGTTGAGTCAAATAGTTTTCCTTATTTAAGATAAGACAAATGTTGGGTAAAATTTATTAAATAAACAGCCGGTGAGTCGTTGAATTAAGCTTGGTAGAAAAGCCGGCAGATGTGCAGTCTGAAAGACCCCAGCATAGGATACCTGTAGACTGGGTAACTGTCTCCAATCTCAGACTTCCCGTAGTTAATTTAGTTTCCAATGGTTTGGAGTTCGCCTCGGTTCCTGTTATCAGCGCCGCGGTGGCTCTACCTGCCGACCAGAGGGGGATACATGCATCTAGAACCTATGAGGCGGTCTCTTCAGTTGTGCATGAACTGCGTGCAAATCTTAATGGAGTCAGCCCTACTTCACAAATGGCTAGGAGACTTTTGTATCTTCATAATTATGGGACTGCATCCAAAGTCATCATAAGGGGTCAAGCCTTCTTGCTCGAAAAGACGCCGGTCTCAGCCGCTGACTCCTATCAGTTATTCGAGATAATTTTAAGATCAGACGCTTTGAGGAAGGGTGAGGAGATTAAAGTTAGAGATTTTACTGGTGTTAAAGTAGCCGGGATGACGGCCTGCCCATGCGCCAAACTGGTGATAAGAGATGTTTACGGTGATGGAGAAAGGTCTTCAGGACTGCCTCTCGGCACCCATATGCAGAGGGCTAAAGCCTCAGTCCTAGTCGAAGGATTTGATCATACAAGGGTTATCGAGCTTGTCCAACTGGTTAGAAACAGCTTCAGCAACGGGACGGTGGAATATCTTAAGAGGCTTGACGAGGCTAAGCTGGTGGTCGATGCCATCGGAAATCCAAGATTCGTTGAAGATGTGGCCCGTGAAATAGTCTACAAGATAGTGGCTCGTTTCAGGAACATTCCCGATCACAACATCATCTCAGTTAATGTAAAATCCTTCGAAAGTATCCATGATCACGATATGGAGGCCCGTATTAGGACAAGATTCGGTGAAGCTCGTAGGAGCCTAGACATAGGGCTTGCAGCTCCAGAGATGGCTTGAACTCTATCAATGGATTTGCGCACGGCTAGGGCTAGACCCTTCAAGGGATGTAGAGTCTGCTAGGCTATTAACGGGGCTTATAGCAGGGAAATGTCTAACATCAGAGGATGTGATAAGATCTCTCCAGGGCAGGGATGTAGTGATAATATTTGGCGCGGGCCCGTCCCTCGAAGATGATTTGCTACAGGGGTCTAAGCTAATCAGGGACAGACGTATCATAAAAGTTGCTGCGGATGGTGCGTGCGGAGCCCTCCTAGACCATGGTGTTGTGCCAGATGTGGTTGTCACAGATCTCGATGGCAGTCCAGAGCATATTCTCGAATCTTCGGAGAATGGATCCACAATTGTTGTGCATGCCCACGGTGATAATCTGGATAGGATCATTAATCTAGTCCCGTGCTTGATGGGAAAAATATTGGGCACAACTCAGACGTATCCGATAACCCCACTTGAGAATTATGGCGGCTTTACCGACGGTGATAGGGCTCTCTGCATGTTTGAAGAACTGGGCTTCCCTATCATCATGCTGGCAGGGATGGATTTTGGAGACCGGGTTGGCCGATATTCAAAGCCTTACAATCTCGAAGGAGAAGCTCTTTCTAGGAAACTTGCGAAACTGGAGATAGGCCGGCAAATATGCATAGAGGTTGCCCGCTCTAGTAGGGCTAGACTATACGATCTAACCTCCGGCTCTGACGGGATTCCGGGCTTTGAGAAGGTCCCATGGAGTAAGGTTGAGAAAATGTTTATGAGCGGGCATAAATAAGGGGTTTTAAAGAGACATATTATACAGAGCTAAATGGTCTTAACTTAGTGGAGGGCTGTCGGGGCCTTTGACACGATATGAGCCGCTTGAGATCGAGAGGCAAGTCGCCGAAAAATGGAGAGCCATGTCTATTATAAAGAAAACTATGAGTCACAGGTCTGGGAGACCATTGTTTTCATTTCTGGAAGGGCCGCCTACTGTAAATGGCTACATGCATGTGGGCCATGTTAGGGGGAGGGTTTACAAGGATATCGTCCTGAGATACAAGTTGATGCGTGGTTATGATGTGTGGCGTCGGGCTGGATGGGACTGTCAGGGACTGCCAACAGAACTTGAGGTGGAGAAGAAGTTAAACATCACCAGTAAAAAGGATCTTGAGAGAATAGGTCTTGAGAGGTTTGTTGAAGAGGCTAACAAGGTGATAGACCACTACATAAGCCATTGGAGATCTGCTAGTGAGCGACTTGGACTTTGGCTTGACTATGAAAACGCATACGAAACTAGGCGTAATGAGTATATGGAGCATGTATGGGCGCTTCTTAAACATGCATATGAGCAGGGAGACTTGGTTGAGAGTCTTAGAGTTGTCCCAACATGCCCACACTGCGAAACGCCTCTCTCCCAGCATGAACTGGCCCAAGGATATGAGGAAGTAAAGGACCCGTCAATATATGTCAAATTCCCACTCACGGAGTCGGGAAAATTCATTGTTATCTGGACAACCACGCCTTGGACCATACCCGGGAACGAGGCTGTCGCAATAGATCCGGAGAAGAAATATGTTGAGCTTGTCTCCGGTGGTGAGCGTTGGATTATAGCAGAACAAACCCTCACAAGATTTGTCTCAGAGGTAGGCCTAACCAACTACACCGTGGAGGCCAACTTTATCGGCAAGGAGCTTATTGGGGAAATTTACAATCACCCGCTAGCTGACGAGGTACCCCATCATAAAGGTCACATACACCGTATAATAGCTGGTCGGACTATAACCATGGATGAGGGCACTGGATGTGTCCATATAGCCCCGGCCCATGGACCTGAGGACTTCACACTAGGACAGGAGAACGGGCTTCCAATCTTCTGCCCAGTCACTCCCACCGGATTTTTCCACGCCGATGGCGGCCGGTATGCAGGTAAATCTGTTGAGGAGGTGTCTAAGTTGGTTGTGGAAGATCTCAGTTCCAAAGGCCTTTTGGTGAAGAGCGGTGAAATAGTTCACAATTATCCATTATGCTGGAGATGTGGAACAAAACTACTCTACCTAGCTAGTGTCCAGTGGTTTCTGAGGGTTGGGAGGATCAAAAGAGCTATGATCGAGGGGAATAATCAGGTTAAATGGTGGCCGGACTGGGCTGGTAAAAATAGGTTTGGTGAATGGTTGGAAAACGCTGAGGACTGGTGCATAAGCAGGACCAAGATCTGGGGAACACCGCTTCCAGTATGGAGATGTGAATCGTGTGACGAACGGCTTGTCATTGGCTCACGCCATGAACTTGATGCGGCGGAAGTGAAGCCTGACAATCCAGACCTGCATAGACCCTGGATCGACAGATATATCTTCCGATGCAGGAGGTGTGGTGGGAGGATGGTCAGACTTCCATTCGTGCTTGACACCTGGCTCGACTCAGGCGTTGCGCACATAGCCAGCGTCGATTCTTTACATCAACCCCACCTATTCCAGAAACTCTTCCCTTACGACTTTATCACCGAGGCAATAGATCAGACACGAGGCTGGTTCTACACCCTCCTCTTCACATCAACGATTCTGTTTGGAAAGCCACCCTATAAGACTGTCCTAAACCAAGGACACGTTCTCGATGAATTCGGTAAAAAGATGTCTAAATCAAGGGGTAATGTTATATGGGCCCATGATGCTTTTGAAAAATACTGCGCCGACCCACTCCGCCTCTACCTTGTGTATAAAGCCGAGCCGTGGAGCACGATAAACTTCGTACCAGCTGAGGTAGCCCAAGTTAGGGAGCAGCTGAATATCTTATGGAATATTTTCAGCTTCGCAGAGACTTATTTCGGGATTGATGGTTTCAGGCCTGAGGAGCATAACCCAAGGGACTACAGGGATTTTCTCAGGCCGGAGGACATGTGGATCCTTACAAGGACCAACAAGGTAGTCGGAGAAGTAAGCGAGCATCTCGAGGAGATGGAGATAAACAACGCATGCCGAAAGATATTAAACTTCATCGTTGAGGATCTAAGCCGCACATATGTCAGGGCGATAAGGAGAAGAGCTTGGAGCGAGACGCTTACTAGGGAAAAGCTGGCGGCTTACACCTGCCTCCACTACGCCCTCCGGAAAGCTCTACTCCTTCTAGCACCCTTCGCACCCTATATTTCCGAGGCTCTGTATGAGAGGGTGAGGCGGCAAGGAGACCCGGAAAGCATCCATCTAGCTGACTGGCCCAATGTTGACGACGACTTGGTATGGGAGAAGGTGGAATCCTATATGGAGATTGTAAAGGATTTTCTCACGGCAATACTTGCAGCTCGTCAGAAGGGTGGTCGGAAGCTGAGGAGCCCGGTCTCCCGTATCATAATATCGCCCAAGACAGCTGAGATTAAAGAAGCGGTTCAGTTCTTCTCCTCATATCTTGCATCCTCATCCAATTGCAGGAGCTTGGAGATATTGGATGTTGGAGCAAATCCGCCTGAGCTGGTACGTGAGCTGGAACTCAATCTGAGGGTCTTAGGTCCTAAGCTCGGGGGAAAACTTCGGATGTTGATGGATTTACTCCGTGAGGGAAAAAAGGAAGAACTACTCGGAAGGGTTTATGTTGAGGGAGGCGCCGAGGTGGAGCTGTCCGACGGCTCCAAGATCAACCTAACACGCGAAGATTTGCTGGAGAAAACAAAACTCCCTGAAGTGTTGGTTAAATCAGAATGCCGGTATGGCGAAGTTTATGTTGACATAACATTGGCGGAGGACTTGGAGGCTGTTGCAGCCGCTAATGAGGTTATAAGACGGATTCAATTGATGAGGAAGGAGGCTAATTTGAATGTTTTGGATAAGATTGAATGTGTCATCACCGCAGAACCATCTTTTAGCCGGAAAATTCTACAGCAGATCGAATATGTGGAGGAGGAGACTAGGTCCAGTCTTAAGATTGCTGCTGATATTGGGACGGGGGGTGAGGGATATTTCTTGAGAGGGTGGAAAATTAATGGTGTTGATGTTTTGATTGGGATTAAGCGTCTTTAAAGAGTAATCCTTATAACCCCCTAAGAGACCAAGAACCGAGAACGGCGCAGCGAGGATGAAAACCTCAACTATAGGCCTTGCCCTAGGCATAGGTGGAGTTGGCGTAATACTTACACCAGTCGCCCTCTTTCTCATCACCGGCTATGGATCACCCATCCAGAGATTTCTAGACTCGGAGCTGGCTCCCGGCCTACCCAATGGAATAATGCTCTCAATAGCTGGTGCAGCTGCGTCGGCTGTTGGCATCATATTGTACATCAAAGGCATGAGGGCTGTTGAGGCCGCCCCACCCTTAGCAACGATTAACAGGACTTTAAGGCCTGCAACGAGGCGGCCAAACCAGTCAATGGATGATTTGGAGATTGAGATAGAGAGGCTGATCAAAGATGAGATGGAGCCGAGGGTAGAGGTTCGGACACCTTCTCCCCGTCCTCAACCTTCCAAGGTTGAGATGCAGACGACTCGGCCATCACCCGAG
>Ga0197142_1001155_pt1:7500-24422 | contig 24422 bp, 14 predicted proteins | sample GBS60_MetaG_FD_148614 | JGI IMG/M metagenome (GOLD analysis project Ga0197142, IMG submission 148614) | Sediment microbial communities from Great Boiling Springs, Gerlach, Nevada, United States - GBS 60_MetaG | ecosystem: Environmental > Aquatic > Thermal springs > Hot (42-90C) >... | reverse complement strand
CATGCAGCCCCAGAAATTTTTTAAAGACATGTTAATACCTCCATTGTTTTTTACTTTTTCGAGCAAAGAAAAAACTCTGTGTTCTCTGTGGTAAAAAGCAAAGATCTAACCACGGAGCACACAGAGAACCCAAAGACCCATTGTCTTTTTATTTTTTCTGGAGACGGTTTCTCATATGTTCAGCATAAGCGCTGATTTTCATGGCTATACGAAGCGATGCTCCATCTATCATTTTTCCGTCGAGTGCAAGCGAGCCCCGTCCTTCTTTTTTAGATTCTTCATAGGCTTCTATAATCCTACGACTTCTTTCAATATCTTCTTCGGTCGGAGAAAAAACTCCTTCGATAATTGAAATCTGGTCTGGATGAATTGCCCATTTTCCATCACACCCCAGAGATGCAGCAAGAAGACACGATTTTCGGAGACCTTCAGGATCTTTATAATCCCCATAAGGTGCATCAATTGCAGAAAGTCCTGCAGCCTTTGCTGCCATTATCATACGACTCAAAGGAAAATGCCATCTATGTCCCGGGTAAAAGTCTTCCGACTCTCCATGTCCGCTTATGCCTCGGCTCATTGCTCCAACCGAAGCAGCGTAATCGGCGATGCCAAACACAAGAGTTTCTAACCTTTCTGAACTAAAGGCTATCTCTTCTACTCTAAGAAGCCCTTCTGCTGTTTCTATGGAAGCCTCTAATCCAATTCGCCCTTCGGGAAACCCCATGGATTGCTCAATCTGGGTCAAAATATAATCCACAGCCTTTACTTCGCAGGGATGATTAACTTTGGGAATAACTATAGAGTCTATAACCTCACCTGCTTTTTCAACGACATCTACAATATCACGATAAGCATAAGGGGAATCCATGGGATTTATCCTCACAGAACGACTCCCGCTTGCCCAATCTTTTTCGGAGAGAAGACACTCGCTGACCATCTGTCTCGCCTTAGCCTTTTCATTTACAGGCACACTATCTTCAAGATCGAACATCAGAACATCAACGACAATGTTTTTAGCTTTTGCCAGCATTTTTTCTCTATTACCTGGCACCGAAAGAGTGCAACGACGCAACCTAAAAGGACGGTTCATAACTTTAAACTCCTTAATTTTTAATACCCCGTGAAGAATTTTTTAGATGTTGGGAAATTCCTCACAGTAAGCGCAAACTAAAAGAGAGGACCCCATCACTTTTGCATCTTTCAAACCACAAAGCTAAGGATCCTCCCCGTTTTAGATTTTCAATCTATTATTTCTTTGCCAGTTTTTCTCTAATAGCGGCTTGAGCCGCAGCAAGTCTAGCCACAGGAACACGATATGGTGAGCAACTTACATAATCGAGCCCTATTTCATGGCAGAAAGCAACCGAATAAGGTTCTCCACCATGTTCTCCACATATACCGACCTTAAGATCCGGTCTGGTTTTTCGACCTCGCTCCACTCCTATTCTCATCATTTCCCCAACGCCATCTGGATCTATACGCTCAAAGGGGTCATGATCCCAAATGCCTATCTCTATATAATGGTGGAGGAACTTTGCAGCATCGTCTCGGCTAATACCATAAACCGTTTGAGTAAGATCGTTAGTTCCAAAGGAGAAGAACTCTGCTTCTTTAGCAATCTCTCCAGCCGTGATAGCACCCCTTGGAATTTCAATCATTGTTCCAACATGATAATTGATAGTGATGCCTTTCTCTTGGAAGACCTGTTTTGCAACATCATCAACCACTTTTTTCTGGTGGCGAAGTTCGAGCACGTGTCCTACCAAGGGGATCATGATTTCTGGATGTACAGGTATTCCCTCTGCTGCAATTTCACAAGCAGCTTCAATAATTGCTCTAGCTTGCATAGCTGTAATCTCCGGATAAACAATCCCGAGACGACAACCTCGGTGACCAAGCATAGGATTGGCTTCGTGAAGACTTTGTATCTTAGACCATAGTTCTTCAAAAGACACTCCTATCTTTTCTGCAAGATCTTTAGCGGTTTTTTCATCGGTGGGGAGAAATTCGTGAAGCGGTGGATCAAGAGTCCTTATAGTCACAGGAAGTCCGTTCATTACTCGGAAGATACCCTTGAAATCTTCTTTTTGCATTGGAAGAAGTTTATTCAAAGCTTTTTCTCTTCCTTCTCTGTCTTTAGCAAGAATCATCTCCCGCACCGCATCAATACGATTTCCCTCAAAAAACATGTGCTCTGTTCTGCAAAGCCCAATTCCCTCAGCTCCAAAAGCAATAGCAATTGCGGCTTGATCGGGCTTATCCGCATTTGTTCTAATTCCAAGACGACGATATTTATCCGCCCATGACATTAACTTTTGGTAATTCTGGAATATTACTGAATTTTCAGGTTTAACGGTCTTGTCAACCAGTACCCTAATAATCTCAGACGGCTGAGTAGGAATTTGCCCCAATAAAACTTCTCCGGTACTTCCGTCAAGGGAAATCCAATCTCCTTCCCTAACAACCAGATTTCCAACGGCAAATTGTCTTGCTTTGTAATTTATATCCAAAGCGCCACAGCCAACAACACAAACCTTGCCCATCTGTCTCGCTACAAGAGCAGCATGTGAGGTCATTCCACCTCGGCTGGTAAGAATTCCCTGAGCAGCATGCATACCGCGAATGTCCTCTGGAGATGTTTCCATCCGAACAAGAATAACCTTCTCTCCCCGATCTGCCCATTCTTCAGCGTCAGGAGCGTTAAAGACCACTCTACCAGTAGCGGCTCCAGGTCCTGCATTTAGCCCTTTAGCAATAAGCGCACCCTTCTTAATAGCTTCTTCTTTGGCCTTCAAATCAAAAGTAGGCCTTAAAAGCTGTGTAAGCTGCTGTGGTTCGATCCTAAGCACCGCTTCTTCTTCTGAAAGAATTCCCTCTTCAACCATCTCCACAGCAATTCGAAGAGCGGCAAAAGCGGTTCTTTTACCAGATCGGGTTTGAAGCATCCACAGTTTGCCTCGCTCTATTGTAAACTCAATGTCCTGCATGTCTCTATAATGACGATCAAGAAGGCAGCGAATCCTTTCAAGCTCAGCATAAACTTCGGGCATTGCTTCTTCCAGTGAAAGCACATTGGGATTATCACCCTTCTGAGCTTTATTGATAGGCTGAGGAGTACGAATACCAGCAACGACATCTTCACCCTGAGCATTTATGAGGTATTCTCCGTAAAGAACATTTTCTCCTGTGGCGGGATTTCGAGTAAACGCAACACCTGTAGCCGAATCTTCTCCAAGGTTTCCAAAAACCATCGCCTGAACGTTAACTGCTGTACCCATATCTGAAGGAATATCGTTAAGTTCTCGGTAAGCAATAGCTCTAGGATTATTCCATGATTTAAACACTGCTCCGATAGCACCCCACAGTTGTTCCCATGGATCTTCTGGAAAATTTACATTAAGTCGGTCCTTTATGAGTTGTTTATAGAGTCTAACAAGTTCTCTCAAATCATCTGCTGTAAGCTCATAATCGTAAACTACACCTCGGTCATGTTTAATCCTATCAAGAATCTCCTCGAAAGGATCCACTTCATCCTTAGCTGCCGGTTTAAGCCCCAACACCACATCTCCGTACATCGCGACAAAACGGCGGTAACAATCGTAGGCGAATCTTTCGTTGTTTGCCTGAGAAGCTAATCCCTTAACGGTATCATCATTAAGACCGAGATTGAGCACCGTGTCCATCATTCCCGGCATGCTTACCGGAGCACCAGATCTGACGGAAACCAAAAGAGGATTAGAATGATCCCCAAAACGCCGTCCCATAACAGATTCCACATATCGTAGAGCTTCCTCTACTTGGGATTTTAAATCTTCAGGATAAGTTTCACCATGGGAGTAGAAATATGAGCAAACTTCCGTGATAATAGTAAAACCAGGGGGAACAGGAATGCCTAGATTTGCCATCTCGGCAAGATTAGCACCTTTACCGCCCAAAAGTCCTTTCATTTTAGCATTTCCTTCAGCTTTCCCCCCTCCAAAAGTGTAAACGTATTTCTTCATCATATCCCTTCTCCTGTTTTATAAGAAAGTTTAGCCCATTAAGCTAACCATCTTGAAATAACGAGAAAACCCCACCTTAGTAGCTAAGATGGGGCTTTATAATAAAAAATTTTTTTAAGAAAATAAAGTCTAGATTTCCAACCAGGAATCTGAGTAAAGGGTATGACCAAGAATAACTCGGGCAGTTTTTACATAATCCTGCTCTTCTTTGGTAAGAGAACTCATATCTATAGGCTCACCATCTTCTACCTTGTGAACTAGAGCTTCCAGTTCTGGTCGCTGTCCCCTAGCTATAGCATGAAGCTCTTTATCAAAGCAGTCAACGATTGCCGACTGCATACCCCAACGTTTCCATATAATAAGCATTACTCGGTTTAGAATCGGGCGAAGGTGTTCAGGAGCTCCGTTGGAAACGTTAGACAGTCCTATCGTAGAGCTGCAACCAGGTGCTATATCAGGCAACATTTTCATAAAAGCTAGTGCACTCATTATTTGGCTCTGCTGCACATTAACAGGTGTTTGAATAGGGTCGATATAAATTCTTTCAGGTGGGATTCCATACTCAGAAGCTCTGAAGAGAAGCTCAGCACAAAGCGCTCCACGTTCGTTTTCGTCTCTGGGCATGCCCTCAGGCCCCCAAAGGAGACCGACAAATTCAGCATCATATTCCTTTGCCAACGGGAGAAGAGCCTCCATTCTTTCAGGACGTACCATAATTGAGTTAATCATAGCTCTTCCCTTCTTGTGAGCCTTAAGACCGGCAGCTATTGCTTTTATATTGGAAGTGTCCAGGGCCAGCGGAAGATCAACAACTTCGTGAATCACTGGCACCAGCCAGGACATTAACTCTTCTCCAAATTTTCCGGCAGGACCGATATTAAGATCAATATAATCCATACCGGCTTCAGCCATCTGGATGGCCAATTCTTGCAATGTCTTGGCATCTCTTTCTTTAAGAGCTTTACCATATTTTTTGCTTACAATGTTAAGATTTTCACCAATAAGTTTCATAAGAATCTCTCCTCATTCTTAGAGGTGCCATTTGTCTAACAGGGGCGATTGGGAAATCGCCCCTATCCTGTATTATTTCCTACCCTTAACTTGGAGAACTATTTAGGAGTGAAGACTTTGAGGAACTTCGTAATCTGGCTGGCTTCTCTAGGACCTACTACAACATGATATCCAGGAAGCTCTTCTTCAAGTTCTCCACTTATAGCCGCAGCATAACCAGGAATTACAACACTCTTATGTTTAACCTTATCAAGCACACCGCACTTCTTGATCCAGGCCCCGACATCTTCTCCAGAGAACTTACCAGCAGCCCAAGCAGTCATTACTGAAAGTCCCTCAGTATCCTTAACCACCAACCACGCCGGCATACGACTAGCTTCAATTTCGCCAGCAACAATAAAGTAAGTAAGAGAGAAATTGCAAGTAACAAGAATTGGGGAATTTTCATCAGGATTATTAATTGGATAAAATCCGGGTTCTGCCTTCATGGGTCGCTGAGGATCTGTGAAGATATTAAGACGTTGCAATAGAAGCGGGTAAATGAAATGTGGCTGCAGGTCACTAAACAGCACAATGCCACCATATTTTGCTATAAATGTTGCACCAACGAGGGTTTCTTCTTCCGGAGTTGATGCCATCTCATTGGCAAAAATAATAGTCGGAAAACCCAAAGGCCTTACTTTATCAACAAGAGCTGCTCGGCGAATTTGGACGTTATAAGTAAAAACGGTCTTAAGATCACGAGCACCAGTATCAATAACGATATCTTTAATTTCCATCTTCATTAGATTTTGGGTAATCTTCATAGCGGTATCGAGAGTTCCATCACTTCTTATAGCCACAGGGCAGTCGTATTTCTTGGCAAGAGGGGCCATCTTAGGCCCGTTTTTCATAGTAACTGCATAAATTAGAGGCTTTCTATCTTTGGCGACCGAGAGGGCGGCTTCCATAACGTCTGGATTGGGAGATACAAGAATGAGAGCTGCATCGGTCATGCCCATGATTTTTTCAACAAAAGCTTTGTATTTGGCAGGATCGTTGGTCTTATCCTGAATTGCAATGAATTCAGGACGCATCAAAACTCCAACACGCTCGAATTGCAGGGCTTTGAAACGATCCAACTTCCCCTGAACAGAAGCATCATCCTCGTCGGTCGAAATAACACACCCAAGCCCAGTGGGATTATTGAAAGTTTTCTCGTGACGAAACTGAACTAATTCTCCACCGACCTTGGTTGCATAATCTCCAGTTCCAATCACTACTGTCCTGATCGGGGGGGCTGACTGTTCGGCAAGAATTTTCTTCGCTTCCTCTGACACATAGGGACAAGAGGCAAGCTCAGCCTTACCGGCTGCAAGATTCATTGCAAAGGCAAGACATGTTGAAACTCCACACTCACCACAATTTGTCTTGGGAAGTAGCTTAAAAATTTCAATTCCGGTCATTCCCATTGTTTAGTCTCCTCCTCACCATTTCGAGAGAACCAAATAGGAAGACGACGGGCATCCCCAGAATTATAGCCCGTCATCTTCCGGTCTTTATTCTACCCTACCTTATTACCAACCCTCATCTTTAGCTTCTCCACCACTTCCCCACTCGGCTTCACCAGAGGCTGCCTCTTCACCCCACTCAGCTTCACCAACAGCTGCTTCCTCAGCAGGTGCTGCAGGAGCTTCAGCTGCCGCAGCGGCCGCTGCCGGCATTTCACCACCAAGTATAGGAGGCATAGACAGAGCCGGATGACCAACCTTCTGGAGGAAGGGGAGAATTTCTTCTTCTGTTACTCCAACTTCTTCTGTTGCAATCATGTCAATGAAGTTAGGAATACCGATTTCTTCACCACGCTTTATAAGACGCTCTCGGATTTCCTCCTTAAGCATTTTTGGCATCCAAACGAGCCGCTTTATACCGCCATCGCCCGCAATAAACTTTCTCTGCGTGATGTTATATTTGCTATGTCCCACGAAACCAGGAGTTACTGTTCCTCCACCAATCGTTCCAGCAAGAGTTGTGAACTTCATTCCGCTGGGGGTCATACCAGTATATTCACGGTTTACCGTCATAATTCCATTACAGAGCGGCAGCACCGCTGAGATACATTCGCAACAACCACAGGTTGTCATTGGATCATGGACGATGCTGTAAAAATTGTAGCTCTTAATTGCTCCACGAGATGCTTTCTCGACAAACTCATTAACACCTTTGAAGTTTCCAAGCAGCGGATCCAAAACTTCACCCTTGGGACAGGGTTGATTTGGACCGGTTGGGTTTATTTCATAAGAGGCTTTACAGTCAAGCCAGTTGTAAGCTCCACAAAGACCCGTTCTTTCAGGGCTGATCACGCACACATGAGTAGGAGCAAAGGACTGGCAAAGAACGCATGAGTAGAAGATATCTGTAGTCTCATCCGTCATACCTTCTATACGTTCATCTCTCATTTTGTAACGAGCTTGAGCTTCTTTAAGGAGTTCTCGCACTTTGTCTTCTTCAGTGTAGATCTTTACCTGGCACTTGTCGAAAATAGCTCCGAAATCCTGGTGGAATTTTGCATGGAGAATTTTCCCTATATGCTCGAGGGTAAAGCCTTTTTCTACCGCAGACTTACTGATACGATACCAAGCTATATCACGCTGACCGATATGCATGACTCCCTGAGCATAGTTAATAAGGTGGTGAATCTGGCGTTCAAGAATTGGCTCGTAATCTTCCTGCATCTTACGACCTGCAACTTCAACTATAACAGCAAGGGGCAGATGGGAACCTGGAGGGACATCTTTAATATCAGGACCGATAACTTCCACTTTCCCATCTTCAACCTCGTGCATTTCAGCAATGCGAACAAGCTCGAAGCACGGTGTCTTTCCACCACCGCATTCCAGATACACATCATCTTTTCTGACTCGCTCACCTTCAAAAGCCGGACCATAAGCCACAGGAACTGGAACTTCTGTAACTGTTACTTTCAAGCCTCTAACTTCAATAGATTTTGCCACGATCTGGTCATGGGGCACGTTAGCAACGACATGCTCGTAAGTGCATATACCGGTAGGAAGAATTTCAGGAATGTCGGTATCAGCAATGGTCGGGAATCCCCAGTTGATAGCACCGGCAGCATTAGCCGCCCATTCAGCGTTTACTTCGCCAAGAGCATTAACAAAAGCGAATATACGATCCTTGTTGTATTGTAGGATTCTCTTGTAATCACCAGGCTGGACACCACCAAACGCCATAGCCGCACGGTTAGCGAAACCTAGAGCAAACACAGCTGCAGAAATTTCAGGGCCAAAAGGCACAAGACGGGTATTCCATCCGATTTGAACTCCTGCCTGAATAAGCTGTTCAGTAAAGGTTGTGCCGTTCTGGTTGGCACACATAAAGACATAGATAGCCTTCTTTTGGTATTCCTCAGCAATCTTTTTAGCCGTTTCAACATCAGGAGCAGCGCCTACGATAGCGACAAAACCAGGAGCCGTTCCATCAACGAATTCTACTCCACGCTTTCTCATGATAATATCATCGGCTGCACCAACCCAGATCTTTCCGTTTTCGATATCTGGATCCTCATGAGGATAATAAAAATCAGGTTCTTCAAGATAACGAATAGCTTCTAGAATCTCCTCAGCAAGAATGGCAGCCATACCAGCATCTAACGTATTGCCCAAATAGGGCGTATAAATTCTTTTGCTGATATGGGGAGGGAGTAACTGTTTGCAACGATTTAAAACCTGCTCAGCATCACCAAGTTTCTCTACCTTTATTCCAAGAATCGAGTAAATAATGGGAAGGTAATATGCAGTATTCGGGAAGCCTATGGGCTCGTTAGGCCCATATTTGTCCATTGTTTGCTTCCACTTACCCTCTACCTTCGCTACTATGTTATAAGCACCCTGTATTGCTGCAAAAGCAACCAACCTCGACATATCTTCACTCCTTTTCTTAAGGATATTTTCATAAACTAAACAACTTGTTCATAACCGCCCTTCTTGGGAATTCTTCCCCTTATGATAGGGATCCCAGGTGTATCCCAGGATCCCTAGTATGTCTTAAGGAGTTTCCAAAGCACGACGGTCAGCCATATCGAAGAGCTTTCTCTCTCTCGGGCCCACAATGCCGAGAGCTCTACGTCTCTCGTCAATATGGGCTATCATCTTGCGAGCCATTTCATAGGGATCATCGGCAAAATCCCATTTTCCAAGCCCGAGCTCTGCTAATCCTTCGAATAGGAACTTTTGAAACTTAGTGCCATGAACAACCGGGAAGTTAACCCCAAATACAGTATAGACTCCGGAACATACGAAATAATGACCGATTGAAATCGCCTTTTCGCTCATCCATTCAGGAGCTGCACCAGCAACAGGCAAATCAGCGATCTTATCACCTAACCCTCCAATACGAACCATTTCAGCACAGGCAACAAGAATACGGCTGTTATCCACGCAAGATCCAAGTCCTAGAACTGGAGGCATACCAACAGTTTCGCAAACTTCCGCAAGACCATCACCAGCAAGAACAGCTGCATCAGGTTTCATCAAACCAGCTTTAGCAAGAGCAATCTGAGAGCAACCGGTTTGCACGACTAAAACGTTGTTCTTGATAAGCTCTTTTACAAGCTCAACATGGAAATAATCTTGCCTTACTCGAGAATTAGTACAGCCAACAACGCCTGCAACTCCTCGGATACGTCCATTGATGATATTTTCATTCAAAGGCTTGTAAGAGGCCCGGAAGGTTCCACCAAGCATATAGTTAATGTATTCATGAGAAAATCCATGAACACCAAGATCTCGACGCTGAGGAATGACTACCTTTTCAGGTCGAGAATTCTTGAACCTTTCAATAGCCATTCTAACTATCTTATCGGTGCATTCTCTTGGATTTCTTTCATGAAATTCAATATGTTCGGCTCCCTCAATTTTGCATCGAGGGTTAGTGGTGAAAAATCTGGTTCCATAACACTTTGCCATAGTGGCAAGAGCTTGCTTAATACATTGAACATCAACCGCCATTGCATCGACTGCACCAGTCGCTATAACCGCTTCAGTGCTCATAAAGTTACCCGCATGAGGAATTCCATGTCGGCTTAATACTTCGGCACCGGAACAACACATGCCAAGAAGCTGAATTCCTGCAGCACCTGCAGCCTTAGCTTCTTCAATAAGAGCCGGATCATTAACCGAATCTATCATAGACTCAAAAAGGTTAGGTTCATGGCCATGAACAATGATGTTAACATGGTCTTCCTTGAGATACCCCATATTAACACCGGCAACTAGAGGCTTGGGAGTTCCAAAAAGAATATCCGAGATTTCGGTGGCTACCATCGAACCACCCCAACCATCAGCAAGAGCCGTTCTCCCGCACTGAAGAACAATATTCTGGTAATCTTGATCCACACCCATATGAGAACGATGCATGAGTTCCATAATTTCTCTCATGGCACCTCGAGGAACCAAGCCATATTTTCTCCACGTCTCCAAAGTCTTAGGAGGCACACGTTTAGCAAAGGGAATTTCACCCTCAACTTGGGTATAGGTTTTTTCTAGTTCATGATAAAGCTCTTTAGCTATAGTAAGAGTATCCTTTCCATCAACTGAAATACCAACACTCTTGGCTACCTCTCTGAGCTTTACTTCGTCCTTTATTTGATAATCTTTGATATGACCATTCACTACATCACGAAACACATCGAGCATGGTCATACCGTGATCAGTATGAGCCGCACAACCGCTTGCCACCATACGAGCAAAATTACGAGCCTGAATAGTATCGATGGTAGCACCACAGACTCCCACTCTTGAATAAGGATCCTTAGGATTCAAACGACATGGTCCCATGGCACAATGCTTACAGCAAGCAGATTCTACCCCTATGGGGCACGGTTTCATTTCGGCAGCACGTTGAAACGCGGTCTCCACCCCATCTTCTGCAGCCTTCTGGAGCATCATTAGGGTGGCTTCACAAGTAGTAAATTCCCTGAAATTATACTGTTTCTTTTTTTCTTTCTTTTCTACTTCAGCCATGCTCACACCCCTTTTCACCCCTTCTTGGGGATTTTAAAAGCTAAAATTTTAAACCTTTATGCCATCATCCTTTCAATGAAACCCTTAACAAGTTTAACAGTTTCGGGATGGCGCAGGATAACGATATCCGACCCTGCAAGCAAAAAGCTCACCGCCGTAACAGCTTCCATCATAACAGCTCGCTTTTTGGGATCACCAAGTTCAGGCGCCTCTTCCGCCGTTTGGCCGGCTTCTTTGGTTTTCCAAACTTCAATACCGATATTGTTAATTATTGGATTAGCCAGTTTGTCATCACCTTGAGCCAATGCCGCCTGGGTAATTCGCTCCATAACGGAATAAGTATACTCCAAACCGTATCCCAGAGCTCCCGTTGTGGGATCGATAAGAATATTATCATCTCTCACACCCAAATTCCCAAGAAGAACATTAAGCTGCTTGGCTAAATTAACATCGATTGGGGTGGATGCCACGACAACATGATCATAAGCCATACAGGCTGCTCCAATTTGCTTGTGATCACCTTCTTCTACAGGAGCTATAGCAAGGTGCTTTCCACTGCACTGTTCAGTAACAAGTCGCATCACTTCGATGTCTTTCTCATGATTTCCCACTCCCCAAACAACCACTGGAACATCCACAGCATCAACAACCTTTTTTACAACAGCAGCTACTTCCTCAGCAGGACGATTATCATCGTTTGGATCCGCGCTCCTTGTTTGAATAGCGATCATCTCAGCACCATAAACCTCAACACACTTCTTTGCCCATGCCACTGGATCTCCCAAAACGTCGGCAAAAGGCTCCTTCGCCGTATCAGGCCAATCAGGACCCGGATCTTTGTCCCACACTTCCATGGCAATCCTTGGAGGATTGGGCATCTCGCCTTCAAAGGTGTAAAATGGGAAACAAGACCTCCCTCCTACCGTTATTGCCTTGGGTCCGGTTCCAATAGTTACTTGACGAATAGCACCTGTATATTTTTGTTTTGTCGGTTCGAATGCCAAGGCTCTTCCTCCTTTCTAATTTTCTATTCTTGTCCTAGATTACATATATACACTCAAATTGCTCCCATCCTTAGCCTAACCGAGCGAGGATCACATCTTTGTGAAGACAAACTAGATGTGTCCCGTTTTACTATCTAACAAATGATTTTACTGCATAAGTCTAAACTAAGCTAATTGTAAGGTTTAAATATTATAAAGAAAACTACGGATGTCAAGTATAATCATTGTGAAGATACGAACAATACCTAAAAAGCACTTGGAATGAATCGCCAACGACGTTCTTCTTGGTATGTTGTGATTTTAGGATCATACTTTTCTGGACGCTGAACTTTTTTAACCACAAGAAGTTCTCCACACCATTCAAGAACCACCGTCTGGTAGGGATTACAAAGAGCTGTTTGCTCTAAAGGAAGTCTACGCCAGGTAAAGTGCTCGATTCTTTTTTTAGACCAATGACTTGGGTAATATAGAGAAGGATGAAAACTAAAGAAACCATCCAATATCATACGGCGAACCACAATATGGCGAGGAGGCGATGGAATGGCTTTCTTAAGTCGAGACTCAACCTTAGTGATAATTTTTTTGGATGGAGTTTCAAACACAATCTGGGTAGGGAATTCATCCCCTGGGGGATTATTTCCAAAATTTCGCCTGACACTTAAATGCTCAAAAAGATCCCGAAGGATCTTTCTAGCATCCCAGAAATCTAGATCGGTAAAAATGTGGTGATTATAACCTCTAACGGTAGGGTGCGCATAAATTATTCTTGCCACAAAAACCTCCTTGTTCTCTGGTGCTTTTAATGACATTCACAACCGCACCCACAGGAGGAGCTCTGGTCTTCCGAAGTTACATAACCTATATGCTCAAGACCATACATGGACACGAGATTATCTATCTCTTCTCGATACACTAGATGTACAAGGTGATTCTTAACAGATGGAAGTTGAGCTAAATAGGGTTTTAAGATTTCATTCAGCCAAGCATATTGAGGAGAAACGCAAAGTGTGTCCAACTTGGACTTTTTTGGAGAACTGGATATACAGAAAGGAAACCAAGAACCATTTTGGGCTTGTAGAAATCCAACGTAAAAAGTGCGGTGGGATTCATAGTTTTTTCTAAACTCTTCTACAGATAAAAGCTCACACTGCATAATAACCTCACTTAGCGTGTTTAGCCTTCCTAAATCCATCTTCTAGCAGGGAAGGCTTATGATCAAAAAACCTATTCCCGTCGTTATCACTTTCGGGCGACAAGTTTAGCAAAACACATCTTAAAACATATCACGGCTTTGGCAAAAGACAACAACAATCTAAAAAAACTGACCTGCTGGTGACTAGTGAATTGGAGAGTTTCTAGGTTGATGTCTAGACAGTGATAAAAAAGCCAACAATAGTTTACTTTCCCAGGTTCAGGTGTTTAATCCCATCCCTGCAGGCTATCAAGCATGAAAGCAATACGTAATCCAACATCCCCTCTGGTTTATAAAAATGAAAAGATCAGCGCTGAGGGGCTTAAAGTAGTCTCAAGGTGGGATTCGGGATTTAGCTGGGTTTTCTTTCATTGTTGACGAGAATCCGACTTACACAAAAATAAAAAAGGATCGGCGGCGACCTACTTTCCCACGAGGTTACCCTCGCAGTATCATCGGCGCTGAGGGGCTTAACTTCCGTGTTCGGGATGGGAACGGGTGTTTCCCCCTCGCTATTGCCACCGATCCTTTTTTATTTCATAAACGGAATAGGGAATCTCGTCATAGGCGGATGAACTCGGCGGATGATCCTGGTTTGGGTATGGTCAAGCCGATCGGTCCATTAGGACTGGTTCGCTCCAGGTGTTACCACCCTTCCACGTCCAGCCTATCAACCTCGTAGTCTTCGAGGGACCTTCATGGCCGTCTTACGACGACCTGGGAACTCTCATCTTGGGGTGGGCTTCCCGCTTAGATGCTTTCAGCGGTTATCCCTTCCGGACATAGCTACCCAGCGCTGCTCCTGGCGGAACAACTGGTACACCAGAGGTCCGTCCATCCCGGTCCTCTCGTACTAGGGACAGCTCCCCTCAAAGTTCCTACGCCCGCGGTAGATAGGGACCAAACTGTCTCACGACGTTTTAAACCCAGCTCACGTACCCCTTTAATCGGCGAACAGCCGAACCCTTGGGACCTGCTCCAGCCCCAGGATGGGATGAGCCGACATCGAGGTGCCAAACCTCCCCGTCGATGTGAACTCTTGGGGGAGATTAGCCTGTTATCCCCGGCGTACCTTTTATCCGTTGAGCGATGGCCCTTCCATACGGAACCACCGGATCACTAAGGCCGACTTTCGTCCCTGCTCGACCCGTCGGTCTCGCAGTCAGGCCGGCTTATGCCTTTACACTCTACGGTGGGTTTCCAATCCACCTGAGCCGACCTTCGCACGCCTCCGTTACCCTTTAGGAGGCGACCGCCCCAGTCAAACTACCCGCCAGGCACTGTCCCCGGTGAGGCTTCACTCACCTAGGTTAGAATCCTAAGCAGACAAGGGTGGTATTTCAAGGACGGCTCCATGGGAGCTGGCGCCCCCACTTCCCTGCCTCCCACCTATCCTACACATGCCTGCCCAAAATCCAATGCCAAGCTGTAGTAAAGGTGCACGGGGTCTTTCCGTCTAGCCGCGGGTACCCGGCATCTTCACCGAGACTACAATTTCACTGAGCCCATGGTCGAGACAGTGCGGCAGTCGTTACGCCATTCGTGCAGGTCGGAACTTACCCGACAAGGAATTTCGCTACCTTAGGACCGTTATAGTTACGGCCGCCGTTTACCGGGGCTTCGGTTCGGAGCTCTCACCCCTCCCCTTAACCTTCCGGCACCGGGCAGGCGTCAGACCCTATACGTCCTCTTTCGAGTTCGCAGAGTCCTGTGTTTTTAGTAAACAGTCGCTGCCGCCTGGTCACTGCAACCTCTCTCGGCTCCACCCGCTAGGGGCTTCACCTACTCAGAGGCACACCTTCTCCCGAAGTTACGGTGCCAATTTGCCGAGTTCCTTGACCATGGTTCTCTCACGCGCCTGAGGATTCTCTCCTCGCCCACCTGTGTCGGTTTCCAGTACGGTCACCTTGGAGACTCCCTAGAGGCTTTTCTTGGCAGTCTGGGATCAGCCAGTTTGTGGGCTTTCGCCCTCCCCATCACCTCTCAGCGTTTACGAGGCCCCGGATTTGCCTAGAGCCTCCGCCTACAGGCTTAGACCAGGTATTCCATCACCTGGATGGCCTACCCTCCTGCGTCCCCCCTTCGGTATTACCGCCTCCACGGTGGCACGGGATTATTAACCCGTTTCCCATCAGCTACGCCTCTCGGCCTCGCCTTAGGGGCCGGCTAACCCTGGGCAGACGAGCTTTACCCAGGAAACCTTGGGCTTACGGCGAGCGGGATTCTCACCCGCTTTATCGCTACTCATGTCAGCATCATCTCTTGTGGTACCTCCACGAACCCTCTCAGGTCCGCTTCTCAGGCCTCCACAATGCTCCCCTACCCTAGATAGATGCTGGATATCAAAAGACAGAATCTATTCTTCCTCGCTACCCTCAATAACCTCGAACAATTCCTTTACAATCTTAGGATGAAGCACCTTACCCGCATGAAAAGGAAGAACAAACCTAACCGTCCCTTTAATGTAGATTCTGTGGCTTCCCCTTGATCTTATCAACCGAAAACCAGATTTCAGAAGGAGCTTTTCCGCTTCCATTGCTGTAAGTCTAGGCAACTTTTCTGGCAACTTCCACCTCTACTTCTTTAACTATTACATCTCGATTTACACAGGCTCTTAATTCTTCTTCCTCAAGACTTTCCAGATAAAGCTCAATCGCTTCTTTAATGTTTTCAAGTGCTTCTTCCAGGGTATCACCCTGAGAATGGCACCCCTTTAGGGACGGACAATAAACGTAATATCCATTCTCATCTACCTCAACAATTACAGGCAATTTTTTCTGAACCATATCTTCACCCTTTATTCTGTCCTTTGATATCCAGCATCTATCTAGCCGCGGCTTCGGTAGGATGCTTAAGCCCCGTTAAATTTTCGGCGCAGGCACACTAGACCAGTGAGCTGTTACGCTTTCTTTAAAGGATGGCTGCTTCTAAGCCAACCTCCTGGTTGTCTCAGTATGCCCACATCCTTCTCCACTTAGCATCCATTTTGGGACCTTAGCCGGCGGTCTGGGCTCTTTCCCTCTCGACCACGGAACTTATCTCCCGTAGTCTCACTCCCGGGAAACGATATGACGGCATTCGGAGTTTGGTTGGGGTTGGTAGTCTGGTAGGACCCCTAGCCCATCCAGTGCTCTACCTCCGTCATTCTATCCCGAGGCTGCACCTCAATGCATTTCGGGGAGAACCAGCTATCTCCGGCCTTGATTAGCCTTTCACTCCTATCCACAGCTCATCCGACAAGTTTTCAACCTTGTGCGGTTCGGGCCTCCATCTCGGGTTAACGAGACTTCACCCTGGCCATGGATAGATCGACCGGTTTCGGGTCTGCTCCCTGTAACTCTTCGCCCTATTCGGACTCGCTTTCGCTACGGCTCCACCTCTACGGCTTAACCTCGCTACAGAGAGCAACTCGCTGACTCATTATGCAAAAGGCACGCGGTCATCCTACTTCCGTAGGACTCCCGCCGCTTGTAGGCAGACGGTTTCAGGTTCTATTTCACTCCCCTCCCGGGGTTCTTTTCACCTTTCCCTCACGGTACTTGTTCACTATCGGTCGCCGAGGAGTATTTAGCCTTGGAGGATGGTCCCCCCTGATTCCCACAGGGTTCCACGTGCCCCGTGGTACTCGGGATTCCACCTGAGTCTAAGATCCGTTTCGCCTACGGGACTATTACCCTCTATGGTGGACCTTTCC
>Ga0197142_1001155_pt1:0-5000 | contig 24422 bp, 14 predicted proteins | sample GBS60_MetaG_FD_148614 | JGI IMG/M metagenome (GOLD analysis project Ga0197142, IMG submission 148614) | Sediment microbial communities from Great Boiling Springs, Gerlach, Nevada, United States - GBS 60_MetaG | ecosystem: Environmental > Aquatic > Thermal springs > Hot (42-90C) > Sediment... | reverse complement strand
CTTTGTCTGAACAAACCAGACCGACTTTTACAAAACCGCTGCGGGAAGGACTGCCTCCTTTAGGGGGCAGGATGAAAGCAGCGGCCAGGTTTTAAAAAGATCGCATTTTCTGACTAGGTATAGTATATTAAAGTTGTCACAGAATAAGCGAAAAGTTTGCGTTATGACCAGAGCCGAGAAGATAAAGAAAAGCATTCAAGAAACTAAGAAGCGGCGTGAAGACAAAAAGGCTATTGTATACCAATTAAAACTTCAGAATCTTTCCGGGAGAGCGCAAGAGCTTCTCGGGAGGGCATTTCTGGAAGCCAAATGGCTCTACAACTGGCTGGTGTCAGATACAAGACGACTCGAGTTGCCTGCGAACAAAGTGTGTTCGGTAGAGGTCAAGGTGGGAGAAACCTTCGAAGAGAGACAGCTCACCTTCCTTGGCTCCCAAGTAAAGCAAGAGGTAGCTGATAGGATACACGACAATCTTAAGGCACTTGCGAGGCTGAAGAAGAACGGCCACAAAGTGGGAGTGTTAAAACCGAAGCGATTTGTTAATTCGATACCTCTGAAGCAGTACGGCATAACCTACAAACTGGACTTTGCTCGGAATAGGGTGAGGATACAGAATTTGGGGGGATTCCGTGTCCTGGGACTCCATCAGATACCTCCTACCGCAGAGATAGCGAACGCTGTGCTTGTACGCAAGCCTAGTGGGTACTACCTTCATGTAACCTGCTATCTTCCGAAAGAATATTTTCATCGTGAGCCGGTTGCCGAAATGGTGGGAATAGACTTCGGTGTTGGATCGAAGCTGACGTTATCCAACGGGTTAAAAATAAACTTCGAGGTGCGTGAGACTCCCAGACTTAAGCGACTCCAGATGAGATTGGCTAGAACCAAGAAGGGCTCTCGGAATAGGGAGAAAATCCGATTTCTCCTTAGAAAAGAGTATGAGAAGCTGAACAACAGGCGTAGAGATGCTCAAAATAAAATCTTGGCCTTCCTCAGGCTCTATAAGAAAGTAGTATTTCAGGACGACTGCATCAATGGTTGGACGACGCTTTTTGGTAGGCAGGTTCACTCTTCTGGAATAGGCGGGCTGAAGTCGAGGTTGAGAACCAGCCTTGAGACGCCTATCGTCGTGAAGAGGGTTGAGCCTACCACACGGGAGTGCTTTGCCTGCGGAAAGCGTCACAAAATGACTCTTTCAAGTAGGACTATTAAGTGTGATTGCGGTTGGGAATGTGATAGAGATGTAAACGGTGCTTTGGTCGTAGCAAGGAAAGGGCTTGGCCTGAGCCCTGATCAGGCCGTAAGGCTGGACTGGCCTGAACTTAAGCCCCTGGAGAGAAAAGCCACTGCGCAGATACTGGGGAGCAATCCCTATATCTGTGTAAGCTTCCTCGAAGAAGGGGGAAGCTCTACACCTTAAGGTGTAGAGAGGAAGTCACACGTAACTTTCGTATTCAGGGTAATACATCAGCGACCTAATGTAAGACTCCAAGTTTTCAGGCTGGGGAAGATTTGCAAGACCGCGACTATAGGCTACTTCAGCAACAGAAAGAGCTATCTTGAAAGAAACATCTCTAATTTTGGTAAGCGGGGGATAAATTCTACCCTTTTCTAGATCATCCTTTTCTACCATTTGAGCTAAAGTCTGAGCAGCTACGAAAAACATTTCATCCGTAACCAATCTTGCCCAAGAAGCAATCACACCAAGACCGACTCCAGGAAATATGTAAACATTGTTTCCTTGAGCAGGATAAAAGGTCTTGCCTCCAAAAGACACCGGTTCGAAGGGGCTTCCGCTCGCAAAGATCGCTCGTCCTTCAGTGTACCTATAAGCTTCCTCAGCCGTGCATTCAGTGTTTGATGTTGGATTAGAAAGCGAAAAAATAATGGGGCGACTGTTTATACGTCCCATAGCTGAAAGAACCTCTGGAGAAAACATGCGAGCTTTTCCAGAGACTCCTATGAGAGCTGTTGGCTTTATGGTTTCAACAGCCGACAGAAGATCCGGCAAAAAAGGATGATCATGAGCAAATTCTTTTTTGTGCTCCGTTAAATCATCTCGATTTGCTACCACCAATCCTTTGGAATCTACATACCAGCATCTCTTTTTTGCTTCCTCTAAAGTAAGACCTTCCGCCATCATGGCAGAAACAATTAATTCCCCGGTGCCGAGACCTGCTTCTCCGGCTCCAAGAAAAAGTATTTTTTGATCCCTAAGTCGTCCTCCCGTGATTCTCATTGCAGAGTAGAGACCTGCTAAAGTTACAGCGGCTGTTCCTTGAATATCATCGTTAAAACAACAAACTTTATCACGATAGCGTTTCAGGAGTCTAAAGGCATTTTTATTGCCAAAATCTTCAAACTGAATAAGGGCTCCCGGAAAGACATGGTTCACGGCGGCAACAAATTCTTCAATTAATGAATCATACTCGGGCCCTCTGAGGCGTTTTTGCTTTATGCCGATATAGAGAGGATCGTTGAGCAAAGTTTCGTTATCGGTTCCGACATCTATTGTTACAGGCAAGCTAAGAGAATGATGTATGCCTGCGCAGGCGGTGTAGAGGGCTAGTTTTCCCACCGGAATGCCCATCCCATCCGCTCCTAAATCTCCCAATCCAAGTATCCTCTCACCGTCTGTAACCACTATGATTCGGATGCACTTATGAGGCCAGTTTCTGAGGAGGTTAACGATGCGACCTCTGTCTTTTGGAGTAATGAAAATACCCCTCGGTCTTCTGAAAATATGCCCATACTCAAGACATGCCTGTCCCACAGTCGGAGTGTAAACTATGGGCATGAGTTCCTCTATGTTTTCAAGAAGAACACGATAAAAGAGAGTTTTATTCCGATCCTGAAGACTTATCATGAAGATATATTTTTCAAGATCATTAGGCTTTCGCCTTATGTTTTCCAAAACTCTGGTCATTTGTTCCTGGATGGTGTGAACTCTTGGAGGAAGAAGACCTCTCAATCCAAGAGCATCCCTCTCTTCTTCCGTGAAAGCCGTACCTTTATTTAGATCCGGGTTTCTAAGCAGATGAATGCCTTTGGGGAGATTATCGAATCGTTTCTGGGCTTCGACCCTCCTAGCCGTTTCTGGGAAAGAGCTTTCTTGTACCAAGCCTTCTACCGTAACATCCCCCAAAAAACGAGCGAGCGATTCAGGTTTAATCAACCTTTTGGGAACTCTTATAATCATGTCCTGATCTTCGTAACTGATGCGATACATTGTCGAATGCTCCCCTTTTAGTGATTTTACTGTTGATGATAGTTTAAGTCTTCCATGTTCTGACTTAAAAAGCAATGGGGTCACTTCATAGTTTTAGGTAGTAGCAAAGCCAGTTCGGGAAATACCATAATTAAAGCAAGGCAAGTGGCTTGAAGGATAACAAAAGGAGTTATAGATCGATAGACATCGACCATTGTTACTTCTATTAGAGTCAGAAAGAGCCTGAAGGGTTTTTCCACTAATAACAATTTCAACTATACCAGGGGTATGGAATGCTGGTTTTATTATATAGTTCAACACTTCGTAGAATTTATACTGTTCTATCGTATACCATGGATAATCCGTCCCATCAGCAACCCTGCGTTGAAGAGCCATGTACTGTTCTGCACCAGAGATATTAACAGCTCCAGCTCCAAGAGCCTTTACAATCTCAGCTTCCATTCCAACGGCACGAATTTTCTTACCTTTCAAATCGTCAACGGTATTTACAGGAAATTTGGTCATAAGCCCCATACTTCCAACAGAAAGAGGCGCAAGATATACAAGGCCATGCTTTTTTAATGCGTCATTCATTACGTTGAGATATTCGGTCTTTTCGAAAATTTCCTGAGCTTCTTTAGCGTTAGCCCAATTAAAAGGAAGCCACTGAACATTGACTTCGGGAATCATTCCCACGAAGTATAAAAGCGATCCGGAATAAGCATCAATCATACCCATACGGACTGCATTAAGAGCTTCTTCAGTTTTAACAAGTTGCCCAGGCCAGAAGATTTTTATTTCAACTTCTCCGTTGGTTAATTTTTTGACCTCATCGGCAAAAAACTGTGTTGATTTGCCGACATTGGCATTTTCCGGATAGGCACATTGTAACTTTATTACAGTTCCAGCATATATTCCAGAAATGCCCAATCCGAATACACAAAACCCTAATAAACAAACCAACAAAGTCTTCTTCATGGCTCATCCTCCTTAGTTGAATTTATCAAATATCAACGCTCATTTAGACCACATAATTAAAGGTTTCTTTTTCCCTGAAGGTTTTATATGTAGACTAGAGCAACAAAAACATTTAGTGCTCTATCAATAACATCCCTGTTAAGGACTTACTTCTAGCCTCCATTATGGTGCCCTCCTCGGTTTTAGTATTGTTTTCCCCTTACAAAGCCTTCTTTAAAAGCCTAATCAGTTCATCCTTTTTCGCTTTTCTCGGGTTGGTGAAGGAAGATGGGTCTTTTAGAGCCTCGGTGGCAATTAAAGGAATGTCTTCTTCTTTTACTCCAAGTTCACCTAACCGCTCTGGTATTCCAAGGTCGTTAGCAAGAAGTCTGAAGGACTCAATCGCTCTTTCGGCTAAGGCACGAATAGAAAGCCCCGGTTGTCCCTCGCCCATCGCCACGGCAATATCGGCAAGACGTTCCATACAGGCGATAAGGTTAAATTCCTGAACCCATGGAAGCAGAACCGCATTGCAAACTCCGTGAGGAAGATTATAGATGCCCCCAAGTTGATGAGCTATGGCATGCACGCACCCTACGCCGGCGCTGTTAAAAGCAAGCCCTGCAAGATATTGACCATAAACCATAGCAGATCGAGCTTCCATGTCTTTTCCATTTGCAAAGGCTTTTCTGAGATATTTGGAAATGAGTGAGATAGATTTAAGGGCTAGAGCATCAGTAAGTGGGGTTGCGCTACGAGAAACGTAGGCTTCAACGGCGTGAGTCAATGCATCCATACCGGTTGCTGCTGTAAGAGGCGGAGGCATGGCCACCAT
>Ga0197142_1001154_pt1 | contig 24428 bp, 21 predicted proteins | sample GBS60_MetaG_FD_148614 | JGI IMG/M metagenome (GOLD analysis project Ga0197142, IMG submission 148614) | Sediment microbial communities from Great Boiling Springs, Gerlach, Nevada, United States - GBS 60_MetaG | ecosystem: Environmental > Aquatic > Thermal springs > Hot (42-90C) > Sediment... | reverse complement strand
TCGTCGAATTGGCGTTGGGTCTCGGCTTGCCATTGCTGGAACTGAGCCTCGGTTTGAGCGGCAAGGGTATGGATCTGGTTTTGCAGGTCTTGCATCCGCTCTTCATGACGGCGAAAGCGTTGCTCATATTCGCGCATTTGTGTGCCGAAAATGATTTCGCGGATGCGCAGGACATCGTTGACTTGTTCTTGATAATCAGAACTTGTCATTTGTGTCATTTTTACCTCATTGAACAAAAATCAAGTAGTGGATAATAGAGACGACGAAGGTATCGTATCGGAAAAAGGCCACGATGTCAATCAGACATGATGATGGAAAGCTGGCGCCAGGCAGGTTTTGGATCTTACGATGTTTGGCGTTGTGATTGAGGGGTGGCGCCAGGCGGGGTGGGACCCGGCGGCATTTGGCGTTTGCGAACGGGTGGGATCGCCCCGCGTGGCGAGGGTGCGCCCGGCGGCCCCAGGCCGCCGGGCGCACCCAAACGGCGCGAACGGCCGCAATGGCAAGCGGCGTTCCGTGGGGTGGGACCCACGGCGTGTGGCGCCGTGGATGGGAATCGGCGCCGTGCGGGGTGGGACCCGGTGGCGTCTGGCGCCGATGCCGGAACAGAGAGCTGCCGGGGTGTCCGTCACTTTTTGCGCGAGAAGGGGAGGTGGCTCATGTTCCAGGCGCATGGGGTTTACCCTCGCGTTGACCCACCTGTCCTTCGGAGCGAGCCGCCGAAGGCGGCGAAGCGAAGCCGGCAGGGATACCATGCTGCCCAGACAGAGCCAAATGTTGGACACGGATGACACCGATGACACGGACAGGAACGGACAAAAATCGGTGGGCGCAGCCTGTGTTTATCCGTGTCCTATGCCCTGGTCGGTTTGAGGCAGGCAGTTCCGGCGAAAAAAACGGGATTCCCTGCGACGGCGCTCAGGGTCGCTGCGGCCGCTTCGCGGCCTTCGCTTCTCAGCATGACATGGGGACGCCAAACGATGACGGACACCCGAGCTGCCGGAGGGCGCCCATTCGCCACCGGAGGTGTGCTATACTAGGCCTATGCGTGTGTTGTTGCTCAATCCCCCCTCGCCGGCCGATGGCATGGCCAACCGCGAGGGCACGGCCGGCTTTGGCGCTGTGGCGGCCGGTTTTGCCTACCCACCCCAAACCCTGGCCACCATCGTGGCCGTTTGCCGTCAGCAAGGCATGACCGATGGGGTTGTGCTGGATGCCGTGGGTGAGCGTCGCACGACCACGGCTACCCTGAGCGCCGTGGCCGCAATGAACGTCGATGTCATCGCCGTCCAGTGTAGCCGGGCCACTCTGGTCGCCGATGGTGCCTTTATCGCGGCGCTAAGCCAACGACGGTCTCATGCCCCCATCGTTGCCTTTGGCACCGGCATTCGCTTCGATGCTCAGACCTTATTGGCGGCCGGCGCCACCCATGTCCTGGTGGGTGACCCCGAACTGGCCTTGCCGGCCCTGCTGCAGGCCGATCGAAGCACGACCGGCCTGGTGCATGCCCGTGACCTCTTACCCGACCATCATAACCATGCCGGATTGCTGCGCGACCCCGCCGTCCTCCCGCGACCGGCCTGGGAAGCCGTACCCTGGCAGCATTACGGTTTTCTCACCCTGACCACCGCGCGCGGCTGTGACGACGGCTGCACCTTTTGCGCCTATGTTGCTGCTCAGGGCCGTTCCTATCGGCCGCGACCGGTGTCCGATGTGGTGGCCGAGATGCTGTGGCTGCAGGATACCTTTCGCCCGCGACGCATCCTCGTGCGCGATCTCGTTTTTGCCGCCGAGCGCACGCGGACGCTGGCCATCGTCCAGGCCTTGGTTGCCGCCCGCTTTCACACCCCCTGGGAGTGCGAATCACGGCCCGAACATTTCGACGAAACGTTGCTCAAGCAGATGGCGCGAGCAGGCTGTACGACCATCAAGATCGGTCTGGAGACGACCGATCCGGAGCTCTTGACACGGCTGGGGCGGATTGCCACCCCGGCCGAAGCGGCTTCGTATCTGGCCTATACCCGTCGGATCGTGGCGGCCGCCCGACGATACGGCATACAAACGCGCGTTTTCGTCATGGTTGGACTGCCCGGTCAAACCCTGGCCCATGCCCGCGCCACGGCCGCGTATCTGCGTGAGCTGGCGCCGACCTTTATCCACGTTCGGCCTTATGTGGCCTATCCCCAGGTGCCGTTGGGACCGGCGTCGTCGGGCCGCGAAAGCGCCGAGTCGTTGCGGATACTCCAGGCCGTGGCCGACGAGCGTCAGGCCGCTGCTCATCAGGCCGGTTCCCGGCGTTGGCGGCGCTGGCTGCGTTGGCCTGTCCGGTGAAAGCCCTTTCGGTTATGTCGGAGCAGGGTCATCTCCTTACGAACCTCGTTCTCTTCGGCCGTACCCTACGGGCGGCCGGGCTGCCCGTTCAGGCGGCCGACATCGCCGACTTTGTGGCCGCCCTCGAGCATCTTGACCTGAGTTGTCGCGAGGACGTGCGCGCGGCCGGCCGGGCTATCTTCGTCCATGACCATGAGCACCTGGCGTTGTTCGATTTTCTCTTTGACTTTTTCTGGCAGCAGCGTCCGGGCAAGACCGGTCTGGTTCCGACGACAACCGAGCGCGAAGACAGGCGCCGTCGGGAACGTCGTCTACCGGGGATGCTGGCTGCGGCGACGACGGCTGTTGACGCCGAAGACGAAACCGGGCTTCTGCGCGCCTACAGCGCCGTTGAGGTCTTACGCACGAAGCGTTTTGCCGATCTGACCCCCGAGGAACTCGAGGTTATCGAGCGTCTCTTGCATGCTACGCCATGGGAACTCCCGCGACGTCGTGCGCGGCGGCAAAAACCGGCGCCGCGCGGGGCTTATCTCGATTGGCGACGGACCTTGCGCCGCAGCCTGCGTTTCGGCGGCGAACCCATTCGCCTGGCCTGGCGTCGGCGCTGTACCAGGCCTCGTCCCCTGGTTGTGCTGTGTGATGTCAGCGGTTCGATGGCGCGCTACAGTCGGGTGTTGCTCCAATTCATCTACGCCCTGAGTCGGCGCGGGGCTTTTACCGAGGCTTTTGTCTTCAGCACCCGGCTCACCCGCATTACGCCCTATCTCCGCCATAGTTCGCCCGACCAGGCCCTGGCGGCAGTGGCCGCCGCCGCGCGCGATATGGGGGGCGGCACCCAGATCGGCCGGGCCCTGAAGACCTTCAATTACGAATGGGCCCGGCGCGTGCGGGGACACCGGGCCATTCTCCTTCTGATCAGCGATGGCTGGGACCGCGGCGACCCCGAACTTATTCGCCGGGAGATGGAGCGCTTGCACCGCAGTGTCTTTCGCCTCATCTGGCTCAACCCTCTGTCGGGTTCGCCGTCCTACGAACCGCTGACCCGAGGCCTGTTGGCGGCTCTGCCCGCTGTGGATGCCTTTCTCCCGGCTGCTAATCTGGCCGATCTGGAGGCCCTGGCCGCGCTGTTGGCCGGGTCAAATGCTTTCGCCTCGTTTTCACCTACCAAACGCCATGCACGCCTTGCTTTCTGAGATCCAACGCTGGCAGCGGGAGGGGAAGGCCGTGGCCCTGGCCACGGTGGTCAAGGCCTACGGCTCCTCACCGCGGCCCCTGGGGGCCAAAATGGCCGTTTCGGCCGCCGGCGAAATGGCCGGTTCGGTGAGCGGCGGCTGCGTCGAAAGTGCCGTCGTGCAAGAAGCCCTGGCCGTCATCGCCGATGGCCGCCCGCGGTTACTCCGTTACGGCATTGCCGATGAGTGGGCCCAGGGCGTAGGTCTGGCCTGCGGCGGCGAGATCGAGGTCTTTGTCGAACGGATTGCATGAGCACCTGGTTTGCCCATCTGGAACAGGCCCTTATGGCCAATAAGCCCGTGGCCGTCGCTACGGTGGTGGCCGGGGCAGGCCTGGGGGGCAAGCTTGTCGTCTGGCCGGATGGCCGCAGTGAAGGCGACCTGCTCACGCCGGCTTTGACGGCGGCAGTGCGCGAAGCCGCCCTGGCCTTGTTCGGTGGAGCCGAAGCCGAACGCCGACGATTTGCCGTGGGCGAGGAAGTAAGCGATGTCTTCCTTGAGGTCTTCAACCCACCCCCGCGGCTGATCGTTGTCGGGGCCGTCCACCTTGCCATCCCTTTGGTCGCTTTTGCCCGCATCCTGGGCTTTCACACCACCGTCGTGGATGCCCGGCCGCTTTTCGCCACGTCGGAACGCTTTGCCCAGGCCGATCGGTTGCTGGTCGGCTGGCCCGACGATATCCTGCCCACGCTGGCCCTCGATGCCGGTTGCTACGTGGCCGTTCTCAGCCATGACGATAAGCTCGATGTGCCGGCCCTGTGGGTAGCCATCAACAGCCCGGCCCGTTATATCGGCGCCCTGGGCTCGCGCAAGACCATGGCCAAACGGGCTGCCCGGCTGCGGGAACTGGGGGCTACCGAGGCGCAACTGGCCCGCATCCACAACCCCATCGGCCTCGACCTGGGCGGCCGTCAGGCCGAGGAGATCGCCCTGGCCATCATGGCCGAGATCGTGGCCGTGCGCAACGGTAAAACACGGGACACCCTCTGCCGCTAAGGGAGCCGGAGCGGCTGTTACCGACTTACCGGCGAGGTTGCAGCGTGCTCCTAAGCCCTGGCGCAAGTTGGTCATCCGTTCGTTCTTGTGCTAAGCTTTTAGATCTTCCTGATGTTTGTACGTATCGTTCTACAAAACATCGATCCGATGCTATGACAGCTCTCAAGGCCGAAGTTCGTCGCAGCGCTTATTACGACTCCGTCGTGCTCATGCAGTTGCAACGCGCGTTGACGACGTTGCCGGGGGTGGTGGATGCCGGGGTGGTGATGGGAACGGCGGCCAATAAAGACCTGCTGGCCCAAAACGGCCTGCTGACGGCCGAGGTGGATGCGGCCGCAGCCGACGACCTGTGCATCGTGGTCAAGGCCACGGATGAGGTCCAGGCCCAGGCAGCGTTGGCCCAGGTGGATGACCTCTTACGGCGTCGTCGCTACGATGGCGAGCAGGATTACCGTCCCAAATCGTTGGCTACGGCGGCCACCATGTTGCCGGAAGCCCGGTGGGTGCTGGTTTCGGTGCCGGGTTCCTATGCTGCCGGCGTGACACGTCAGGCCCTGGACCTGGACAAACACGTCTTTCTCTACAGCGACAACGTACCCATCGACGAGGAGGTGGATCTCAAGACCACGGCGGCGGCGAAGGGGCTTCTTGTTATGGGGCCGGATTGCGGTACGGCCATTATCAACGGCATCGGTTTGGGCTTTGCCAATCGGGTGCGGCGGGGTCCCATCGGCCTGGTGGCGGCCGCCGGCACCGGTTTGCAGACGGTCACCAGCCGCATCCACCAGCTCGGCAGCGGCATCACCCATGCCCTGGGCACGGGCGGGCGTGACCTGTCCGAACAGGTGGGGGCGATCACGGCCCTCCAGGGTCTCGACCTGCTCGCCCGCGATCCGGAGACGCGCGTGATCGTACTTATCTCCAAACCACCGGCTCCACGCATCGCTGCCCGCGTCTTGCAGGCGGCACGGGCTACGGGCAAGCCGGTGGTCATCGATTTCATCGGTTATACGGCCGAGGCCGCGCGTCGCGAGAACCTCCACTTTGCCCGCACCCTCGACGAAACCGCTGCCCTGGCCGTGGAGCTGGCGGCCACGGCGACGGAGCCCGCCTTGACCACGTCGGCCTCGCCTTTTGCTCCCGCGCAGCGCTATCTGCGCGGCCTCTATTCGGGTGGTACTCTGGCCTACGAGGCCTTGCTCCTCTTGCAGAACGAGCTGCCGGGGGTGTACTCGAACACGCCACTGGATAAGGCCTGGGCTCTGGCCAACCCCATGCAAAGCCGGGAGCATACCATCGTGGACCTGGGCGAGGATGTGTTCACCGTGGGCCGCCTGCATCCCATGCTGGATAACGACCTGCGGATACGGCGCCTGCGTCAAGAGGCTGCCGATCCGGAGGTCGCCGTCATTTTGCTCGATGTCGTCCTGGGCTATGGCGCCCACCCTGACCCGGCCTCCGAATTGGCGCCGGCCATCGCCGAAGCCATCGCTACAGCCCGGCGCGAGGGCCGTCATCTGGAGGTCGTGGTCACCGTCATCGGCACCGCTGACGACCCCCAGGATGTCCGCCGCCAAAGCGAACAGTTGCGCGCAGCCGGAGCCGGCGTTTTTACCAGCCATCAGGAGGCCGTGGCCTATGCCGCCGGGCTGGTGCGCGGCCGGACAGGCGTTTCCGGTCTGCCTCCGGTGGCCTTGACGGCCCTGACGCAGCCCCTGGCCGCGCTCAATGTGGGATTGGAGGCGTTTGCTGCCAGCCTGACAGCCCAGGGCGCCGGAGTTGTCCAGGTGGACTGGCGACCGGTCGCCGGTGGCAATGAGCGCCTGGCCTCCATTCTGGCCAAAATGCGCAAGGGATAGGGTTTGATACCCTTATCCTGTCGAGCTGTTCTGTAGACGCCTCTTTTCTTTTGCTTGAGGTTTCCCATGAGCATTGATATCGAGCAGGCCAATCGTGAAGCAACCGATCGTATGATCGAAGCCCGTCCGGTGTTGGTCGGCCTGGAGCGGGCACTCGATGTCATCCCCGGCATGCGCGAGGACATGCTCTTGCATGCCGGCCCGCCTATCACCTGGGAACGGGCCTCCGGTCCTCTCAAGGGCGCCGTCATCGGCGCGCTTATCTTTGAAGGCAAGGCCCGTGACGCCGCCGAGGCCGAACATCTGGTCATGTCCGGGCAGATCCGGCTGGAACCCTGCCATCATCACCGGGCTGTCGGTCCCATGGCCGGCGTGACTTCACCCTCCATGCAGGTCTACATCATCGAGAATAAAACCCACGGCAACGTTGCCTATTCCAATCTAAACGAAGGCTACGGCAAGGTCCTCCGCTACGGCGCCTATGACGAGAGCGTGCAGGCACGGCTGCGCTGGATGCACGATGTGATGGCGCCGGTGCTGCGGGATGCCATCGAGGCCAGCGGTGGCATCGACATCCGGGCCTTACTGGGTGAGGCCCTTCACATGGGCGACGAAGGCCATAACCGCAACAAAGCCGGTTCCGTTCTCTTTTTGAAAGCGCTGGCCCCGTATATCGCCAAGGCTGCCCCGAATGCCACCGTCGCCGCCGACATCCTCAAAGCCATCGGCGACAATGCCCTCAGCGTACTCAATCCGGTGATGGCGGCCTGCAAGGCGATGGCCGATGCCGCTCACGGCATCGAGGGCAGCACCATTGTCACGACCATGGCCCGCAACGGCACCGATTTCGGCATTCGCGTCAGCGGTCTGGGCGATCGCTGGTTTACAGGACCGTCCCAGATCCCACGGGGGTTGTACTTCCCCGGCTTTTCCGCCGAGGATGCCAACCCCGATATCGGCGATAGCACCATCACCGAAACGGCCGGCATCGGCGGCTTTGCCATGGCCACGGCCCCGGCCATCGTCACCTTCGTCAGCGGCACGCCCAAAGATGCCATCAACACCACCCTGGAAATGTACGAGATCACCTTCACCGAGCATCGCTACTTTACCATCCCCGCTCTCGATTTCCGGGGAACGCCAACCGGCATCGACCTCCGCAAGGTGGTGGAAACGGGCATCACCCCGCGGATCAACACCGGCATTGCGCACAAACAGGCCGGTGTCGGCCAGATCGGGGCCGGCCTGGTACGCCCGCCGCTGAGTATCTTTGAAGAGGCCTTGGTGGCTTTTGCCGAAAAGTACGGATTTTGACATCAATCTGCAGAAATTCGACGAATTGCTCCCATCGCTCCCTTGCGGAGGAACCCATGAAACCCATGAAAATCCACGATTTATCCCAACCGCTTAATCAAGAATGTTCGTTTTGGCCCTTCTACCCGCCTTTCGAGGTCAAATACATCAAGCGCAAAGCCGAGCACGGCGTCAACGCCCAGTACATCCAGACCTCCAACCACATGGGCACCCATCTCGATGCGCCTCGTCATTTCGTGACCTCCGGCAAAACCATCGACCAGATCCCCCTGGAATGGCTTTACGGCCCCGGTGTCATTGTGGACCTGAGCGATATGCTGGATGAGCTCGATATCTTCCGACCGGAGGATATCGAAGCGCGGGTGGAGGTGCGCGAAGGGGACATCCTCTTCATCCATACCGGCTGGCATAAGTACTCCCAGTTCGGCGAGACGCCTGATGAAGAGAAGTACATCCATCGCCATCCCGGCCCCCATTACAGCATCTGCGATTGGTTGTTGAGCAAGAAAATCCATCTGTGGGGCGTGGACATGATCTCCACCGATCACCCCATGAACCTGCCCATCGGTCGCTTCCTGGGGAGGGGCGGATTGGAGCATTGGGCCAAAGTGCGGGCCAAATGTGCGGCCAAGTTCGGCGAAGACAGGCTGGCCGAGCTGTTCCCCGATTCGGCCTATCAGCTTACCCATAACGCCCTCTTCCCCCACGATTGCATCCACGTGGAGAACCTGGGCGGCGAGATCGGCAATCCTGCCCTGCACAACCGTCGCCTGATTTTGGGTTGTTTCCCCTGGCTGTTCAAAGGCGGTGAAGCCGCCTTCTGCCGGGCCGTAGCGTTTACGGAGGCGTGACGACGCCTGCGCAAAAGGCCGGACCTGCGCGTTCACAGAGCAGGTGGCGCAGGCTTCCGGCCCTTCGGCGCTCGCCGTCGTTTTCGCCTCGTTTTCTCTGCAAGCCGGTTCCCCATGAAACCAGCTCCTTTTGCCTATCATGCGCCCCGTAGCCTGGAGGAGGCTGTAGGGCTGTTGGCCCAGTTCGGCTACGATGCCAAGTTGCTGGCCGGCGGCCAAAGCCTCATCCCCACCATGAACTTCCGTCTGGCCCAGCCGGCCGTGTTGATCGATCTCAATCCTGTGGTCGAACTGAGTTATATCCGCACCGATGCCGACGGTGGGTTGCGCATCGGCGCCATGACCCGGCATGCCCAGGCGGAACATAGCGAGCAGGTGGCCAGAGCGGCACCCCTCATGCATGAAGCCATGCCCCTCATCGCCCATCCCCCGATCCGCCATCGCGGTACCATCGGCGGCTCGTTGGCCCATGCCGACCCTGCCTCCGAATTGCCGGCCGTGTTGCTGACCCTGGGCGGCCGTGTACAGGCGCAGAGCCGCCGGGGTGTCCGCACCATTGCCGCCGATGACCTGTTTGTGGGTATCTTCACCACCAGTTTGGAGCCGGATGAAATCCTGACCGAGGTGCAGCTACCCCCTGCGCCTCCGCGCAGCGGTTTCGCCGTGACCGAAGTGGCCCGTCGTCATGGCGATTACGCTCTGGTCGGCGTGGCCGCCTGGGTGGTGCTGGCCGACGATGGCCGTTGTCAGCAGGCGCGCCTGAGCTTTTTCGGGGTGGGGGATGGTCCTGTCTTCGCCCACCGGGCCTGCGCCCTTCTGCAGGGGCAGCGCCCCGAGCCTGCTCTCATCGCCGAAGCCGCCCAGGTGGCCGCTGCGGCCGATGTGGACCCCCAGAGCGATATTCATGCCAGCGCGGCCTATCGTCGCCATCTCGTCGCCGTCTTAGGCCGCCGCGCCCTCACGACCGCCTTCGCTCGCGCCGCCGGAGGTTGACCATGACGACATCCCTGCCCATCCGCGTGACCGTGAACGGTCGCGTGTACGAACGAACGGTGGAGCCGCGGCTGCTGCTCAGCGACTTCTTGCGCCATGAGCTGGAACTGACGGGCACTCACGTCGGTTGCGAGCACGGCGTTTGCGGCGCCTGCACCGTCCTCTTTGACGGTGTGCCCGTGCGCTCGTGTCTCCTGTTTGCCGTCCAGGCCCATGGTCACGAGGTCATGACGGTGGAAGGGCTATCCGCCGATCCGAACCATCTTCATCCCCTGCAACAGGCCTTTCACGAGGCCCATGCGTTGCAGTGTGGGTTCTGCACGCCCGGCTTTCTGATGGCCCTGCTGCCCTTTGTGCAGAGCCATCCCGATCCGACCGAGGAACAGATCCGTCTGGCCATTTCCGGCAACCTTTGTCGGTGTACCGGGTATGAAAACATCGTGGCCGCCGTCAAGCTGGCCGCGGCGAAGATGGCCGGTCGGCCGACCGACCATCTCGTCCCCACCGGCCATCACTCCCCGTCCCAAGGAGGTGGAGCATGACCACGCGCTACTTCGGTCAGCCTATCACCCGCAATGAGGACCCGGTCTTGCTTACGGGCCAGGCCCTGTTTACCGACGATGTCCATTTGCCGGGCATGCTGCATGTCGCCTTCAAGCGCAGCGACTATGCCCATGCCCGCATCCGGCGGATTGATGTGACGGCGGCGCGGCAGCGACCGGGGGTGGTGGCCGTGTATACGGCCGCCGATCTGGGCGCGTATTGGAAGCCCGGCCCCTTGCTGGTCTCGCCGCCGCCCGTGAAAGGGGCCGTTTTCAACACCCGTACCCAGGTCCCCCTGGCCCGGGACAAGGTGCGGCATGTGGGCGAGCCGATCGCGATGGTGGTAGCCGAAAGCCGCTACCTTGCTGAGGATGCCGTGGAAGACATCCTCGTGGAGTACGAGCCGTTGCCGGCCGTGGTGGATCTGGAGAAGGCCCTGGCACCCGATGCCCCCCTCATCCACGAAGACCTGGACCAGAATCTGGCGGCCCATATCATCCAGCGCAAGGGGGATTACGAGGCGGCTCGCGCTCAGGCCGACCACGTTATCAGCCGCCGGCTGTATTACGACCACGGTGTGGCGGCGGCTATGGAGAACCGCGGGGTCGTGGCCCATTGGGATGCCAAAATGCGCCAGCTCACCGTCTGGGATACGACGCAGGCGCCTGTGCCTATCCGCAACGGTCTTGCCGCCCGTCTCGGCCTTTCCGAATCGCAGGTGCGGGTGATCGCGCCCTTTATCGGCGGCGGTTTTGGCCCCAAAATCATGATGATGTATCCGGAAGAGATGCTTATCCCCTGGGCGGCCATGCAACTGGGGCGGCCGGTCAAGTGGATCGAAGACCGGCGCGAGAATTTTATGGCCACTACCCACGAGCGGGATCAGATTCACTGGGCCGAAATAGCCCTGACCAAAGAGGGCCGCATTCTCGGGTTCAAGGATTTCTTCCTGCATGACAGCGGCGCCTATGACCCCTACGGCCTGACCGTACCCCTCAACAGCCAATGCACCCTGCTGGGGCTGTACGACGTGCCCAACTACTATTCGGAGTTCAAGGCCGTCTTTACGAACAAGATGTATGTCACGCCCTACCGGGGTGCCGGACGCCAGCACGGCGTCTTCGTGATGGAACGCATGCTCGATATCGCCGCCAAAGCGCTGGGAATCGACCGCACCACCATTCGCCGCCTCAATTTCATCCCCCCCGATCGCTTTCCCTACAACAACGAGATCATCTACCAGGACTTCGCTCCCCTGGTGTACGACAGCGGCAATTACGAACCGCTTCTCGACAAGGCCCTGGAGCTGATCGGCTATGAGCAATTCGTGAAGGAAGAACAACCGCGGCTGCGGGCGCAGGGCCGGCATGTGGGCATCGGGGTCGTGACCTACGCCGAGGGTACGGGCATCGGCCCTTACGAGGGCGCCCGCGTCCAGGTGGAGGCTACCGGCAAAGTCAACGTCGCCACCGGCGTCGGCACCCAGGGCCAGGGTCATTTCACCTCCTATGCCCAACTCGTCGCCGAACAACTGGGCGTGGATGTGCGCCATATCCGCCTGGTCACAGGCGATACGGCCGAGTTCCACTGGGGCACGGGCACTTTTGCCAGCCGCGGGTCGGTGGTGGCCGGAAATGCCATCCACGCGGCGGCCGTGGCCGTGCGCAAGAAGATCCTGAAGATGGCCAGCGAGGAGCTGGAAGTGGCCGAAGAGGACCTGGAGCTGGTGGACGGCAAGGTGCGGGTAAAGGGCGTGCCCGAATCGGCCATTGACCTGGGTACCCTGGCCGCCAGGGCCAACCCTCTACGCGGGGCCGTCAAGCCCGGAACGGAACCCGGCCTCGAAGCCACGGCCTATTTCGGCCCGGAACGCGGGGCCACGGCCAGCGGGGTCCATGCCATGATCCTGGAGGTGGATCCCGAAACGGCCATGGTGACCATCCACAAGTACGTCGTCGTCCACGATTGCGGTAAGGTCATCAATCCCCTCATCCTCGATGGCCAGATCCGCGGTGGCGTGGCCCAGGGTATCGGCAACGCCTTCTACGAAAAAGTCCTCTACGATAAAAATGGTCAGTTACTGACGGCGTCGTTCATGGATTACCTGATTCCCACATCCATGGAGGTACCCCCGGTGGTCGTGGCGCACCTGGAGACCCCTTCGCCCCTCAACCCCCTGGGCACCAAAGGCGCCGGCGAAGCCGGTGCCATCCCGGTTGGCCCCCTCTTTGCCCAGGCCCTCGAAGACGCCTTGCCCGAATACAACCTGGAGATCCTGGAGATCCCCCTCAGTCCCAATCGGCTCTTCGAGCTGATGCAAGAGGCCCGGTCACGCTCCTGATCCGGTTGCAGCAGATGCACCGACGTTGACAAGGCTCCGTTCCTGGCTATAATCCCGTCGCAACCGCTGGCTACTTACCCGCGATGGCAAAGCCACCTTGTCCTGGCCCATCCTCTAGAAATAGCAACCGGCCGAAGTTGACCGGATCGCTTGCGGCCCGGTGGTTCTGTTTGCTCTCCTGTGCTCTGGATATCGCTTCGGCAACCGATGCCACCCCTTCTGTCAGAATCGTCCATTCGTTTGCCGACGTTGACCGCTTCGGCGTACAGGGCCGCAGCGGCGTTGGCCGATTCGTTACCCGTTTCTTTCCGTAACTCCACAACCAACACAAGGAGAAGAAGACCATGAGCAAAAAGACCCTCGTTCTCGCTCTGCTCTTGGGCCTGATGGCTTTGCTGGTGCTGGCCGCCTGCCAACCGGCAGCCGCACCGACGCCCACGACGGCTCCGGCAGCAACGGCGCAACCGGCAGCTGAGGAAATCACCCTTGCCATTGAACACTTCAGCGTCATCCAGGGGACCACCTGGTCGGGTGCGCATGATCGCGCCGGCAAGCGGCTGGCCGCCAAGTACCCGAACGTCAAATACGTCTTCCGTGAGGAAGTCGGCCCCGATCTTTCGGTGCCTTACGCCGAAGAGCTGATCAAAGAGGGCGCCGATATCGTGGTCGGCAATGCCGAGTTCATGGGCATGCCCCTGAAGGACATCGCCGACAAGTACCCCGATGTGTACTTCGTCTCCATCATCGCCAGCGATCTGAGCACCAAGCGCAACTTCCTGCGGGTCTTCCCGCGGCAATACCAGGCCCTTTACCTGGAGGGGCTCATCGCCGGTGCGCTGACCAAGACGGGCAACATCGGTATTGTTTCGGCCTTCCCCAACATCCAGGTGATCCGCCGCACCGCCGGCTTCTATCTGGGCGTCCAGGATGCGGCCAAGTTGCTCAACAAGGACATCAAGGTCTATGTCAAATATGCCGGTGACTGGTATCTGCCGCCGGAAGAGCGCGACATTGCCGCCACCCTGGTTGACCAGTACAAGGTGGATGTCATCACCCAGCAGACCGACTCCGGCTCGCCCCTCGATGTAGCCACCGAAAAGGGCATCTGGTTTGTCGGCAAGGACATGGACATCGTCGGCGAGTACGGCTGGTCCAATACCGACACCGTGGCCGTCTCCTTCGATACCCGCTGGGAGGTCCTTTATGACCGCCTGATCCAGGCCAAGATGGCCGGCGAACAGAATCCGCCTTCCGTCCTCTACCTGGGTCTGGAATCCACGATGACCCTGGCCGATGGTACGGTAGAATCGACGGTGGATATCATGAACGCCGGCAAAGTGGGCATTGACGCCATCAGCCCCAAAGCCCTGCCGCAAATCCCGCAGGCCATCCTTGACCTGGTCAAACAGCGCCGCGAACAGATGATGAAGGGCGAGTGGGATCCCTTCACCGAGCATGCCTTCGTCAGCAACGGCACGGGCTTGGCCCTGGAAGGCCTTCCCATCCCGGCCAAGGGAACCATGGTCAAACCGGCCGGTGAGAAACCGACGGATGAGTGGCTGCTCTCCAAGTTCAACTTCGATCTGGAGGGCCTCATCATCCTGGAGTAAGGACGACTCGCAAGGGTGGCGCCGGCCATCGGCGCCACCCCCTTCCCTGGGACGCAAGCGCTTACACCCCGGTATCGTCCTGCGCAGCGAGCCCTGGGCCTGCAAGACTGGTAGAGATTCAATGCATAAGGTAGCGATGAGCGATTTACTTAGCGGCGTTCGGCGTGGCGAAGTCATCTTAGAGCTGCGGGGTATTACCAAGCGTTTTCCCGGCGTCGTGGCCAACGATAAAATCGATTTTGAAATGCGCGCCGGTGAGATTCACGCCATTTTGGGCGAGAACGGTGCCGGCAAAACGACCTTGATGAAAATCCTCTACGGCATGATACAGCCGGATGAGGGCGAAATTTACATTCGCGGCAGGCGGGTCCGCTTTCATTCCCCCCAGGATGCCATCCGCATGGGCATCGGCATGGTCCATCAAAACCGCAAACTGGTCAATGCCCATACGGTCCTGGAAAACATTATCCTTGGGCATCCTCACGCCGGCCGCATCCTCAACCGCAAACGGGTGCGCCGGGAAGTGGAAGCCCTCTCCCGACGCTATGGCTTCCATATCGACCTGGATGCCATGGTCTGGCAGCTCTCCGAGGGGGAGAAACAGATCGTAGAGATTTTGAAAGCCCTTTATCGCGGGGCCCGCATTCTCATCCTGGATGAGCCGACATCGGCCCTGGCGCCGCCGGAAGCCGAGAGCCTGCTTAGCTCGGTGGCGACCATGGCCGAAGACGAGCTGGCCATCATCCCCTTCATCACCCACAAATTGCCCCACGTTTTGGCCCGCAGTCACCGGGTGACCGTCCTCCGTCGCGGCAAGGTGACGGCCCGCCTGGAGACCGCCGGGGTGACCGAGCATCAACTCGCCCGGGAGATGGTCGGTCGTGATGTCGATTTCACCGTGGAACGGCCTGTTGTGCCCCGGGGCCGACCGGTGTTGCAGGTCGAGAACCTCTCGGCGCTCAGCAATCGGGGCTTTCTGGCTCTGCGCGGGGTGTCGTTCACCGTGCATGAAGGCGAGATTTTCGGCATCGCCGGTGTCTCGGGCAACGGCCAGCACGAACTGGCCGAGGTCCTGGCCGGCTTACGCCGTCCCGTCGGAGGCCGCGTCCACTTTGACGGCCGCGATATCACCCATGCCTCCGCTTTGGAGCGTTGGCGTCTGGGCATCGGCTATATCCCGGCCGAGCGGAATGCCGTGGGCTCCATCGCCGATTTTTCCCTGGTCGAAAACGTGGCCATGAACTACTATTTCGACGACCGTTTCGTCCGTCGGGGGATTGTGGACTATCGGCATCTCGCCAATCTGACCCGAGACATCATTGCCGAGTACGAGGTGGCCACTCCCGGCCTCGAGGCCAAAGCCGGGCATCTGTCCGGCGGCAACCTGCAAAAGCTGATCCTGGCCCGTGTCCTGGCCCGGCATCCGCGCCTGATCATCGCCAATCTGCCCACCCAGGGCCTTGATGTGGGTGCTACCGAGTTCGTGCAACGCCAACTGCTGACGGCCAAGAAGTCCGGCGCGGCCATCCTTCTGATTTCCGAGGACCTGGATGAGGTGTTAGCGCTCAGCGACGTGGTGGCTCCCATCTACGAAGGCCAGTTCATGGGCCTGGTGCCGGCGCTGGAACTGGAACGCGGACACATCGGCGCCATGATGGCCGGCGTGCGACCGGGTGGGAGGTCGGCATGACCCTTGGCGTGTATGAGCTGAAACTGACCCGTCGGGCCGGCCTCGGCGGACGGCAGGCCGCCCGGATTTCATCCCTGGCCATTTTGATGGCGCTGGCGCTGTTCAGTGTCCTTTTCATCCTGGCCGATGTCAGTCCCTGGAGCGCCTACGTCGAGATCGCCCGCTATGCCTTTTTTAATACCTTCGGCTTGCCGTTGACCATCAGCCGTTTCATCTTCCTGCTCCTGTGCACCTTTGCGTTCATCATCCCCTATCGGGCCGGGCTGTGGAACATCGGCATGACCGGCCAGCTCTATATGGGAAGTCTGGCCGCTTTCGGCGTGGCCCTGGCCCTGGGCGCCAAACAAGGACGGATGGTGCATCCGGCGCTGGCCACAACGCTGTTGGTGGGGGCGGCTATGGTCGGAGGCGCCGCTTATGCCGCCGTGGCCGGCTTTTTGCGCGGTCGGTTCAACATCAACGAGATCGTGGTCACCATGATCATGAACTTCAGCGCCTTCTGGCTGGTCTCGTTCATGATCAAGGAAGGTGGGCCTTTTACCGGTGGCGGCGGCGAGGGCGAGGGTTTCCCGCTGCCGAAAGCCTTTGTCGGGCCGCTCGTGGCCGGTGTGCCCTATACTTTTCTCATCGCCCTGGTTCTGGCTGGAGTGCTTTCCTTTTTGCTGAACAAAACACGCCTGGGCTATGAGATCCGGGCTTTCGGCAAAAATCCGGTGGCAGCACAATATGCCGGTATAAGTCCTTTTCGCATCTCCATGATCGTCTTTCTCATCGGTGGAGCTTTGGCAGGTTTGGCGGGATATCACTATTTTGCGGCAGTTCCAGGAGTCTATCGTATTCCTAAGAATTACGGCTATTTTGGCGATCTGGCCTTTTATGGCATCATTTGCGGACTTATTTCATTAGGTAATCCGCTGGCAGCAATCCCCGTATCATTTCTTTTTGGAGGTTTGTCTATAGGCGGACGTTTTGTGCAGGGTAAATTTCACATGAATTTTGGCGTGGATTATGCCCTGTTAGGTGTTTTGATGATCGTCCTGGTAGGCTTTCAATTTTTCTATCGCTACGAAATCGTCTGGCGTAAGAAGGAGTAGCCGATGTGGGAATTCTGGAACCGTAGCCTGGATGCTTCGACCATTTTCACCCTGGCGGCCCTGGGCGAGTTGTTCGGCCAACGGGCCGGGGTCCTCAATGTGGGCATCGAAGGCGTCATGCTTTTCGGCGCCACCCTGGGCTTTATTGCCGCTAAGATGACCGGCAGCTATCTCATCGGGTTGCTTGTGGCCCTCCTGGTCGGCGCCCTCCTGGGCCTGATGCACGGCTTTTTTACCATCACTCTGGGCGGCGATCAGGTCGTCAGCGGGATGGGGATCTGGGTGGTGGCTTTCGGGCTCACGACCTACATCGGCAGCCCGTTTACCGGCCCACTTGGTTTGGACCGTATTCCTCGTCTGGGCGGCATTACGCCCTTCTTCTATCTGAGCGTGTTCATGGTTCTGGTCATCTGGTTTGTCCTGACCCGCACCGCTCTCGGTTTGAGCATTCGCTCTGTGGGCGAGAATCCGAGCGTGGCCGAGGTTTCGGGCCTTTCGGTAACGCGCACCCGCTATTTCTGTGTGGTGGTAGCGGGGATGTTGATGGGCCTGGCCGGCGCCGTCTATGCCCTCGACTACAACCCCGTTTGGAATTACAATTTCCTCATGGGGTGGGGCTTTATCGCCCTGGCCCTTGTCTTCTTCTCCCTGTGGAATCCCTGGATTCTGCTGGGGGGTTCGCTCTTGTTCGGCGCCCTCTGGCAGCTCTCCCTCAACCCCCAGCTCGTTTTGCCCGGCATCATGTCGCGCTATCTCTGGCGTACCGTGCCTTTTGTCGTCACTCTGCTGGTGTTGTTGCTGATGTCCACGGCCTGGTTCCGCGCCCGCTGGGGGGCGGCCCGACCGGAGGCCTTGGGTGAGCCCTATTTCAAAGAGTGAGCAGGCTATGACTCTGGCAGCGCTGGCCGGTATCACCGTTATCGAGATGACCGAGGCCATGGCCGGGCCTTATGCGGCCATGATGCTCGGCGATCTGGGCGCCGATGTCATCAAAATCGAACGGCCCGGTGTGGGCGATATGTCGCGCGGGTGGGGGCCTCCCTTTTTGGCCGGCGAGAGCGCCTACTACCTCTCCACGAATCGCAACAAGCGCAGCCTGACCCTCAATCTCAAACATCCCGAAGCGCGGGCCGTTCTCGACGCCCTGATCGTGCGCAGCGATATCTTTCTGGTCAATCAGCCGCGTCTGGCCTCGTTACAAAGCCTGGGCATTGACTACGAACGGTTGAGTCAGCTCAATCCGCGCCTGATTTACTGCTCGATTACCGGTTACGGCATGACGGGGCCCTATGCCGGCCGTAGTGGTTACGACCTGGCTGCCCAGGGTGAGTCGGGCACGATGGCGCTGACGGGGGAACCCGATGGCCCGCCCGTGCGCTATCCTGTGCCCATCAGTGATATCACCGCCGGGATGTACACGGTCATGGCAGCCCTGACGGCGCTCTATGTGCGCGAGCGCACCGGTCGTGGTCAGTTCATCGATACGGCTCTGCTCGATTCCCAGCTCACCTGGCTGACGAATCTGGCCGGTAACTACTTCGCGACCGGCCAACGGCCGCGCAAATTGGGCAATTACCATCCCCAGATCGCGCCTTACGAACCGTTCCAGGCTCAGGATAAGCCCTTCCTGGTGGCCGTAGGCAGCGAGCGCCTGTGGGAGGAATTTTGCCGCGTGTTGGGCATCGGCGAGACGGTGGGCGCCGATCCTCGCTTTCGGACCAACGCCGATCGGCTGGCCCACCGCTTCGAGTTGCGGGCCGAACTCGAACCCCTTTTCCGCAGCCAACCGGCCGAGTTCTGGCTATCCCGCCTGCGCGAGGCCGGCATTCCCTGTGGAGCCATCAATGAAATCGATGAGGCCCTCAATGACCCGCATGTGCAGGCGCGAGGGATGATCGTCACCCTGGAACATCCGGTCATCGGTCCTGTCCGTTCCCTCGGCAACCCCATGCACCTCTCGTGCACCCCGCCCTCTTACCGTCTGCCGCCGCCGCTGTTGGGGCAGCATACCGACGAAATCCTGCAGGCGCTGGGTTATACGGCCGATCACATCGCTCGTCTCCGCCGGGAAGGCGCCATCTGAAGCTGCGCAGACGGGAGAGCCGGAGAAGCTATTTTTCCCCTCTCGTATCGATGGTCCCGTGCCGGTTGAGCCCTTTACCCCCAAGGCGGTGTCCCTATGCCGATCCCCATTGCATCCCTTTCCTCCAGCCTGTTATGGGCGTTGGGCGGTGTCGTTATCGGTCTGCTCTTGGGCTGGCTGGTCTGGCGTCGGCCGGCCCGCAGACGGATCCGCGAGTTGGCGTTACAGTCTGAAACGCGCGAGCAGCGGCTGCGCGCAACCGAACAGGCGCTGAGCGCCGCCCAGAGGCAAACCCAGTCCCTGGCGGAGAGCCTGAGCGCCTATTACGCCCGCCTGACCGAGGCCTACAAGCGGATTACCCATTTGCAAAATGAACTGGTCAGCCTGCGGAGCACCCATCACGAGTTGCAGGCGCGCATGGAAACCCAGATCGCAGCCGCCAGGGCCGGGAAGGAAGTCCAGGATGTCGAACTGGAACAACTGCGGACGACGGCGGCCGAGTTGCGGGCCGGTCTGGAGTTCCGCCAGGCCGAAAACACCGATCTGCACCATCGGCTGGAGGCGGCATTGGCGACCCGCACCGAACTCGAGGGCATCCTGGCGCAGCGCACCCGTGAACTGGAAGCTCTGACCAGGCAGCTCGCGGCGCTTCAGGACGAACTGGAAGCGGCCCGGCTCAATCGCCGGGGTCTGGAGACGACCCTGAGCCAGCGCATGGCCGAACTGGCCGCCTTGCACATGCAGATCGAAAACCTGGAGAACCGGCTGCGGGCCTATGAGACGGCCGCGGCTCCACCCCCTCCTGAGGCGGCCGCTGCCGCGGCGACGGTCGCCCTGGCCGAAGAGGTGGCAGCCGCGCCGGTGGCAACGGCGCCGATGGTGGCCGAGGCCGTGGCCCTGGCCGAACAGGCGAGCCTGGAAACGGTTCCAACCTGGGACGCCGCTGCCTTTAAGGCTCGGGTCGCCGAGGCCTCACCCGAGGCCGGTGTGACCGTGCGCCAACAGGCCTGGCCCCAAGATCTGGAAGCCGTCCAGGGCATCGGCCGTGGCTTCGCCGCCCGTCTCTATCGCGCCGGCATCGGCACGTTTTGGGAACTGGTCCACCTGAGCGATGCCGAACTCCTCGCCGTCCTGCAACCATCCGAAGCCCAGCGCCGTCGCATGGACCTGGACGCCATTCGCCACAGCGCCCTCAGTCTGGCCCAGACGACGGATACCGTCGGGCTTCTGTGGTCGGGAACCCGGGCCGATGATTTCCTGCCGCTGCCGGGTCTGGGGAAGGTCCTGGCCCGACGGCTTTATGAGGCCGGTATCCTGACCTATGCGGACCTGGCCCACCAGACACCGGAGCAACTGGCGGCCGTCTGCGGTGTACCACCCGGTGGTCGTCTGGACTACGAGGCCTGGATTGCGGAGGCTCGCCGCCGGCTGGCGATGGCGGACGCGAAAACGGAGAACGCCTGATGAAAAAACACTATCTGATCGACCTCGACGGGGTCCTGGTGCGGGGCAGTACCCTGATCCCCGGCGCCGACCGTTTCATTGCCCGCCTGCAGGAAGCCGGGGTCGAATATCTGGTCCTGACCAATAATCCCACCTACGCACCCGCCGATCTGTCGCACCGTTTGCGCACCATCGGCATCGATGTACCTGCCGAGCGCATTTTCACCTCGGCCATGGCCACGGCCCGCTTTCTCCATTCGCAACGCCCCGGCGGTACGGCCTTTGTGTTGGGCGAAAGTGGGCTTATCACGGCCATCCACAGTATCGGCTACGTCATCACCGACCTCAACCCCGATTATGTGGTCCTGGGCGAAGGGAGCTTCCAGTTGGAGACGCTGACCAAGGCCATCCGGCTGATCATGGCCGGTGCTCGTTTCATCGCCACGAATCCCGATACCAGCGGACCGGGCGAAGGCGGGTTGTGGGTGCCGGCTTGCGGGGCCATGGCGGCATTCATCGAAAAAGCCAGCGGGGTGCCGGCTTATTTTGTGGGTAAGCCCAACCCGCTGATGATGCGCACGGCGCTGAACTACCTCGATGTCCATTCCGAAGAGACCATTATGGTCGGCGACAACATGGCGACGGATATCAAGGGCGGTGTCGAGAGCGGCATGGAGACCATTCTGGTCCTGACCGGCGTGACCCGTCGTGAAGATGTGCCGCGCTATCCTTATCAACCCACCCGCATCGTGGATTCGGTCGCCGATATCATCCCTTGAAACCTGCCCGGCTGCGCCCTCCCCCAGCTTTCTCCATGACCGGTTGCGCATGATGACTGCTCCTCCTCTGCTGCATGCCCATCCTCTGGCCCCCACCGCGGCTGCCCTGCGCGAGGGCAGGCTCGATCTGCCGGCCTATCTCGAACGGCTGTGCGATCGGGTGGAGACAGTCGAACCCCATGTCCAGGCCCTGGTGCCGGAGCCGGAGCGACGTCGGCGCCTGTTGGCCGAGGCGCAGGTCTTGCTGGCCCGTTATCCTGACCCGACCTCGCGGCCGCCGTTGTTCGGCATCCCCGTCGGCGTCAAGGACATCATCCATGTGGAAGGTTTTCCCACGCGGGCGGGGTCGCAGGTGCCGGCAGAGGAGTTGACCGGGCCGGAAGCAGCGGCGGTGGCTTGTTTGCGTCAGGCCGGCGCCCTTATCTTGGGCAAGACGGTGACAACCGAGTTTGCCTACTTCGAACCCGGCCCGACCCGCAATCCCCACCAGCCGGCCCACACGCCCGGCGGGTCCAGCAGCGGTTCGGCCGCCGCTGTGGCCGCAGGACTGACGCCCCTGGCGCTGGGCACGCAGACCATCGGCTCGGTGATCCGCCCGGCGGCCTTTTGCGGCATCGTCGGCTTTAAGCCCAGCTACGAGCGCATTCCCACCGCCGGCATCCTCTACTTCGCGCGGTCGGTGGATCACATCGGCCTTTTTACCCAGGATGTGGCCGGCGCTGCTCTGGCGGCAAGCGTCCTCTGCCGGGATTGGCATCCTGTGTCCGAACCGGATCGCCCCCGGTTAGGTATTCCCGAAGGCCCCTATCTGGCCCAGGCCACGCCGGCTGCCCTCGCCGCCTTCGCTGCCCAGGTGGCGCGCTTAGAAGCGGCCGGCTATACGGTGCGACGGGTTCCCCTCTTCGCCGACATCGAGGTCATCAATGCCCGGCATCGGCGCTTGATCGCCTTTGAGTTTGCCCAGGAGCATGCCCGGCTTTTCGCCCGCTACGAGAGCCTCTACCGTCCGCGTACGGTCGCGCTCATCCGCGAAGGACAGGCCGTGCCCGCAGAGGAGGCCGCAGCCATCCGCAACGGCCGCGCCGGGTTCCGCAACCACGTCCAGGAGGTGATGGCTGCCCACGGCATTGACCTGTGGCTATGTCCGGCGGCGCCGGGTCCGGCGCCGGTCGGTTTGGAGACGACCGGCAATCCCATCATGAATCTGCCCTGGACCTACGCCGGCCTGCCGGTGTTGACCGTTCCGGCAGGAGTCCTGGACGGTTTACCCCTGGGCTTGCAGCTCATCGGCCGCTGGTATGAAGACGAACGCTTGCTGGCCTGGGCCGGCCCTCTGGCCGCGCACGTGCAGCCGAATTTCTATGAAGAAATTGATAAAAATTGACACGCTCCCCCGGCCGTGGTAGAATTTGAACCGCCATGCATGCGGTTCGGAAGTCGATCCTCGAGATTCTCAAACGGCGGGGCCAGGCCACGATTCAGACCCTCGCCGAGGAGCTGGATATGGCACCGGTTTCGGTGCGGCATCATCTCGATCTCCTCATCGGCGATGGCCTGGTGACGATCGTCCGCTCGCAACGCCAGAACAGCGTCGGTCGCCCCCAGCAGGTCTATGCCCTGACGGATGAGGCCAATGCCTATTTCCCCAACCGCTTTCGCGATCTGGCCGATAAGATGCTGGCTGCCCTGAAAGGGGTGCTCTCGGAAGAAGCCTTGTTGGCCGTCATGGCCGATTTTGCCGCCCAGACGGCCGCCCCGCTCCGCTCGCGACTGGCTGCTCTCCCCACCGAACAACGGGTGGAGATGGCCATCCACCTTCTGACCGAACTCGGCTACATGGCCGAATGCGAACGGATCAACGACGATTTTGTCATTCACACCTGCAACTGTCCCTATGCCGACCTGGCCGACGGCCATCGCGAGCTGTGCCATATGGACCTGATGCTGGTGAGCGAGCTGACGGGGCTGGAGCCTCAGCGCATCAAACATATCGTGGCCGGCGACGGTCGTTGTTCCTACCGACTCGTTGCCACCCCTATGCAAGTCATTCCGTTGTTACCGGAATCCGTTCTCATGGACGGTTACCATGGTCAGAATTCCTTTGCTTGAGGCACCTTTGCTGCGCCAAGAACCCCCGCAAGACCGGCTGCATGCCAGTGGTCCGGGCCTGTACGACCGTTTCGGGCGTCGTATCAACTACCTGCGGGTTTCCCTGACGGATGTCTGCAATTTGCGGTGCGTGTATTGCATGCCCGAGCGGATGACCTTCCGTCCGCGGCACGAACTGATGAGCGATGGGGAACTTTTTCAGATCGTGCAGGCCATGGTGGAATTGGGGATCGAGAAGATTCGCCTGACGGGTGGGGAGCCAACGGTGCGGCCTAATCTGGTGGAGATTGTGCGGTTCATCGCCCATTTGCCCGGTCTGAAGATGCTGGCGATGACGACGAACGGGATTCTCCTGCCCCAATTGGCCGAGCCACTGGCCCGCGCCGGGTTGAAACGGGTCAACATTTCCATCGATACCCTGGATCCGGTGCAGTTTCGCCGTATTACCCGCTGGGGCGATCTGGACACGGTGTGGGCAGGACTGGAGGCGGCCGAGGCGGCCGGATTGCGGCCCATCAAAATCAATGCCGTGGTTACCCGCGGCTTCAACGACGATCAGGTTGTGCCTCTGGCCCGGCTTTCTCTGGAGCGGGACTGGGAGATCCGCTTCATCGAGCTGATGCCGTTTGGCAGCGAAGCGGAGTTTGCCCAGACGGCCGTTGTCTCCTCTCAAGAAACGCGCGCCCGCATCGAAGCCGAGCTGGGGCCGTTGCAGGAGGTACCCGGTCATGATAATCGCGATCCGGCCCGTCCCTATCGGCTGCCCGGTGCCCGCGGCACCATCGGCTTCATCAGCACCATCACCGAACCGTTCTGCGCCGGTTGCAACCGTGTGCGCCTGACGGCCGACGGCAAGTTACGGCTTTGTCTGCTGCGCGATGGCGAACTCGACCTGCTGACACCCCTGCGGCAGGGCATGAGTATGGCCGAGCTGAAACACCACATCGTCGCCGCCATCTGGGAGAAGCCCTGGGGCCACGGTCTACCCGAAGGCGTTATCCCCCGCTCACGGTTGATGTCGCAGATCGGCGGTTAGTGGCTTTGGTTCTTTCCTGGAAAATGTGTTACTGTTTCAAGCTGTTCTTGTGCATACAATAATAGCGTTTTTATTCTCTCCCATGTGAGGTTGCACCTATGGCAAATGATACCCTGGTCATGCC
>Ga0197142_1001152_pt1 | contig 24438 bp, 28 predicted proteins | sample GBS60_MetaG_FD_148614 | JGI IMG/M metagenome (GOLD analysis project Ga0197142, IMG submission 148614) | Sediment microbial communities from Great Boiling Springs, Gerlach, Nevada, United States - GBS 60_MetaG | ecosystem: Environmental > Aquatic > Thermal springs > Hot (42-90C) > Sediment... | reverse complement strand
ACGCATCTCCTCGAGAAGCTGGGAGATACTCTTCTCACCGACTTCAACAGCCTTCAACGGCCGCCTCAGATACTCCTCAGCCCTCACTTCAACAACCATGTGATATTTTGTTAAATAATTGTTTATATGTGTATCTCTCTGTTCCTACGTTTACGCGCAAGCTCGACAGCTCTGTCAGCAGCCTCAACAGGGTCCTCAAGGTAGACGGCGGCCTGTATGCGTCTGTGGTCGAGGTAGCCGTCTGGATGCATCTTCGCCAACAGGTCTGATGGATAACCTGTCCCAACCACAACAATCAAAGGTATACGGTAAACGTATGCCAGATGCGCTTCTACGATAGTGCCTGAGCCGCCGCCGAGCACGACGAAGCAGTCGCTGCTCCTGACAAGCCCTATGCTACGTGCCTGAAATGTCTGCCCACTCCTGAACATTATTGTGTTGTAAGGGTTGTATCGGGGGTTTGACTCGTCTATGTTCTCGTCCTCGTACGGGATGACGCCGACCGTTATTCCGCCCCGCTTGTAGAACGCCTCACAGACAACACGCATAAGCCCGCCGTCACCACCCGTCAGCAAAACAACCTCGTCACGGTGCTCCGCTAAACGCTCACCGAAACGCCGGGCCTTCAAAACACCCGCCTCCAAGGGCTGTTTGTCGCTGGAGCAGCCTATCCCTATCTGAAGCATGCCAGCACGGCCGCCACCACATATTTAAGTAGAATTCCCCTCAGACCGTTGGATGGTGGTTTTTCTAGGCATCGACCTTGCGGGCAGCCCTAGGAGGCCTACGGGGATGGCTTTGCTCGATGAAAAGCTCCGCTGCAGGACATGGGTTAGATATCTTGATGAGGAGATACTTGCCGATGTTGACTCGTTTAAGCCGGTGAGCGTGGGTGTTGACGCACCCCTCGGCCTGCCGCGCGGCCGGGCGAGCTTGGAGAGCCGGGGCCCGCCGCATTTCAGGGAATGCGACCTCGAGCTGCGGCGGCGTGGAATCAAGTTTTTCCCGATAACGATTGGGGCTATGAGGGCCCTGACGGAGAGGGGCATCCGCCTCTCAAAACTTCTGCGCAACAAAGGCTATGCGGTCTTCGAGGCATATCCGGGCGGTGTGCAGGATGTCCTCGGACTGCCCCGCAAACAGGAAAGCATACCCCACCTCGTCAGGGGCCTGAGGAGGCTTGGTGTGAAAGGCCTCTCGGAGGATGTGTCAGGTGACGAGGCCGATGCAGCGACATGCGCCCTAGCAGCCTACATGTGGTGGCAGGGGATGTGCGAGGAGCTTGGAAACATGGAGGAAGGCGTCATAATACTCCCCAGGCAACAATCTTATAACCCCGGAAGACAGGTTAAAACACGTCGTGATAAAACGGCTCAGGCTCGAAAACTTCAAAGGCGTCGTCGAGGGCGAGGCTGAGCTGGACAAACTCACAATACTCGTCGGCCCCAACAACTCAGGCAAAACAACAATACTCGAAGCACTCTTCCTCGCACCAAACCCCCTCAGACAAATCCCATACTTTCCCTCAACTGCCGTACAACTGCTGCTGGAATATCATAAAACGTTGTCCGAGACAGGATACACTTTCCTACTCAACAAATATATCGCGAAAAACATGATGATAAAAGTTGATGACCGGGAGCTACTTTTCACAAAAGATTCAGTGTCAGGCATCGCAATATTTACAAGTTACTTACCTCCTGGATATTCTTCTACACATAGATTTGGGGAGAGAGAATTACTTGAGCTGGGGTATTTACGCCCAGACAGTCGTGTGGAAGGTCTGTCGGATTTACGAATTGCAGACAATACCCTGCTACTCTCAACCAAATTAGCGAAGTTCGCGCATGAATACTTGCAAACAAAATGGATTGAGATTTTGAACACTCGGGCCCCTGCACTAATCTCCAGGGATGTCTCGAGATTTGTTTCGGAGGAATACGTGAATGTTACCGCTGAGCCCTTCATGGCCGGCTCCACGACTTTCTACGTAATGCTGGCCGACGGGACTAGAATTAGGCTCAGCGACCTTGGCGCCGGTGTACACCTCTACGTAGTCAATAGGCTGCTTTACGAGCACTACAGGCCTGACGTGGTTTTGTGGGATGACTTGGAGACACATCTCAATCCACGGCTTTTGACGCATGTCGTGGAATGGTTTGCGGACTTGGTTGAGGAGGGGAAACAGGTTATCGTGTCCACACACAGCCTTGAAGTTGTTGAAACCCTTACAGCATTTGTTGAAGACGCGGCCGTACTACTTACTTCGCTTAGAGACGGGAAGCTAAAGGTGAGGAAATTAGGTACGAAAGAGTTGGAGGAGTGGGCCAAGGCTGGGATAGACCCACGATATGCTGAAGCATTACCGCTATGAGGATATTCCCTTTAAACCGCAGAATGAGTGCTAGAATACAGTCTAGGCTGAGGTGGGTTGACAAGCAGCTACCGAGGAAGGTTCTTGCAGATAAGGCGCCTACCCTCGGCTCCTTAATAATTTTAGGCGACGGGCGAGAGGACGACGTAGTGTGTCACCATCTTGACGGAAACAAAACGGTGGGTATTGTAAAGTCTGAATTACCGCGTTATGGGGCGTTAGAAAACTTGAAAGTGTACGTCAACGAGGGCTACAAAGACATAGTGTTCGTCCTGGACCAAGAGGATGATACACTGCCTAATCTGGGTAGGAGAATCAGGGAAAAACTGGGTGAAATTGGTGTAGGGTGTGAGGAGGAGAGGTGTAATGCGAGGCGTGTTGTGAGGTTTAACTGTTTAGCGGGGGGTGTTAAGTTTAGGTTTGTTGTGGTGGTTAATGGGCTCGATGATGTGGGCGGGCCTAGCCATAAGATTGAGGACCATCTGGTTAAGCTAGCTGGCGTCGCAAGACCTATGGATTCGAAGTATATCTGTAATGGTTTGGAACAAGATAAGAAATGGGAGGTGTTTCGCCCAATTTGCGATGACAGAGAGGCCGCTGAGATGGTTTTCAGCCAGCATTTTGGTGGGCTAGGGCTGCTGGATTGCTAGGGTTCTGTCTGGTCTAGGTCTATGTATGCGGGGGGCCATGTGGCTGGGTTTTCGCTGTCCTGTTGTGCGAGCCTTTCCTCGATGGTGTTTCTGAGCGGCTCGAGCCATGGGGGTAGGGCTAGCTTGGTTCCCAGGGTTTCGCGTGGTTCGTCGACATCGTAGCCCGGGCCCATAGTTGCTATCTCGAGCAGGTTACCGTCGGGGTCCCTGAAGTAGAGTGATTTGAACCAGTGGCGGTCGACTATCCCCGAGTTAGGGATACGGGCCGCATTCAGCCTTCTCATTATCTCACGCTGTTCTTCCTCGGTTTCGACGGCGAGCGCTATGTGGTGTATGGAGCCTTTACCGACCGCGCCGGTGTCGGATGACGGGTTAATGCTGTAGCGGAGATATACTTCACCGCCGTGCATGGTCTCGAGGAAGGCTTTTCCACCGGGTGCAGGGGCCAGCTCGACGTCGGCGATGGCTAAGAATTTTTCGAGGAATTTCCGTGTTATCCATGGGTCTGTTGCGATTGGGGTTGCGTGGTCGAAGGCTGTTAGCCTCATGTCCGGTTCTATTGCCGCCGGTGCCTCGGTGTCTTTGAGGAGCTCGAGAAAATAGGCTTGGTCTGTGTCCTCTGCTGGGGCCGTTAGCTCGAGGAGTGTGTTGTCGGGGTCTCGGATGTAGATGGATGCATGGGCCCTGTATGTTTGCGGCCCCGCTGTCTTAACACCATGGTCTTCAAGCCATCTCTTCCACCTGGCCAGCTGCTCGACTGTTTTTACGCGGTATGCGAGATGGTGGGGTGAGCCCAGCCCCGGCCACCCGTGTGGGAGGTGTGGCCATTCAAAGAATGTTATTGCGCTGCCTGTTGTTTTCTCGGGGTTTGCGTAGAAGGCGTGGCGGTGGTATATGTCGTCTTGGTTTACGGAGAGCTTGACCTGCCTAAGCCCCATTACCTCCGTGTAGAACCTATAGTTAACCCTGTAGTTGCCTGAAACGAGGGTTATGTGGTGGAGGCCCTTGATGACTGTTTCCGCCAACTCGCTGCCCCAGCCTCCAGTGCTCCGATGTCCGTATATAAGCGCCTCGAAGCCACGCTACTCGATTAAGCCATCCCAGAAATCCAGCTCATAGCGCTGGATGGCTCCGGCGACAAACCTGTATCTGCTCCAGTCCAGATATCTTTCAGCGATTTTCTCAGCCCTTTCCTCCAGAGCGTTGAAGGGCCCGGCGAAGAGTTCGAAGAGCCTTGTCGATTTTATGTTCAGGCTTCTGGCGTGCTGTCCGAGTTTTTTGACGTTCTCACCCCATACCGGTAGGTTTACGGTCAGTGCGACGGCTGCGTCGCCTGCTGTGCCGTTGAGCGCAAGCCATGAGAGGAAGTGTGTGTATCCGACCGCCCGCACGGAGAGCCTGCCGTAGTCAAGTTTGATGCCCAGTTCTTCGCCCAGCTGGGCCAGCGCTTTAGAGGCCTCATAGTCCCCGTCTACCAGGAGTTTGAAGAATTCTTCCTCGTCGGCTGTTCTGGCTTTGGAGAGCATGTGAGATATGGCTCGTAGGTCGTGCGGTATTATGTAGAGCTGGTTCTCGACAAACCTGTTTAACACATCCCTGCTGGGCCTCTGCAGCGATGGATGGTTGAGAATTCTCTGGTTCAAATCCCGCAACTCCTCCCGCAGCCTACCGATTACACCGGCCATCCCAACCACCCCCTTACGCCCTCACCGTCTTAACTCTTCCTCTATTTCCTCAACAGGTCTGCCGGCTGTCTCGGAGCCGCGGAAAAGCCATGCCAGCGTGGCTGCAAACCCTACCGCCCATATGAGCGTTGAGGATAGGAGAAAGCCTGAAGCGGTGAGAAGCCCTTGGGAGAGGACTACGGCTGCTCCCGAGACACCTGTCAGGGCTGTGAGAATGCCGACCGCGGTCGACCTCATGCCGGTTGGGAAGAGCTCGCTCTGGAGGGCGCTGACAAGGCCCCAAGCCCATTCGGAGAAGATGAGGCATATGAATAACGCGACGTAGAAGAGGAGTGGGCTGGCCTGCTCGTGCCCGGCGAGGACAAGGGCGCTGAAAACGGCCCCCATGAGGAAGGAGACTGCGAGGGGTTTTCTCCGGTTTCTGTCTATAAGGAGCCATAGTAGGGGCGCCCCGACCGAGGCCCCCGCGTTTGCAACCAGTATAACCATGGGGGCTGACTCGACTCCGAGTGTGAAGCCGGGTGCGTAGGGTGCGTAGTAGGCCATCATCCCGTATGTGACGTACTGTGAGACTGTGACCGCGGCGAGGACGGCGAACCTGAAGGCGGGGCCGCCCACCCTCCGTGAAGCCGCCGCAGCAACACCACCCATGGAGCTTTGAACACTGCCCCTAGCTATCTCGGAGACAATCCTCTCGGCCTCCCCAGCCCGCCCCCGTAGTATGAGCCATCGAGGCGACTCTGGGACCGAAACTCTAAGGAAGACTACAAGCCCCAGCGTGGCCAGGGCTGTCAAGAGAATGTACTGGGTTTGGAGTAGTGGGTCGCTGGATATTGCAGCGTAGACAAGGGCCGCTCCCGCGATTACCGCGCTGCCTACGTTCCAGAAGTTTGTCGAGAGGAGGATTGATTTTCCTCTATGCCGGGCCGGGATTAGCTCTGCGAGCGCTGCGTAGGATGCCCCGAAGTCCCCGCCTACGCTGAAGCTAAGCACCGATGTGAGGACCCAGACAGCCAGCGGGTTTGTGTAGAGGAAGAAGAGTGGGACGGTTGAGGCGACTTGGAGAGCGTTTATCACTATGAGCGCCGCCTTCCTACCCCATCTGTCACCGAGATACCCCAGCACTATCGAGCCAAGGGCCTCCGCAACAAGGTTCGTAGCAAAGATCGCGGAAGCGAGTTCGGGGGCCACCACAACAACTATCAGGGGCGCTATTGCGAAGACGAGGCCGTCTAGGAAGTAGTTGAGGGAGACTGCCCAGAAGAGGTACCAGTGCCTTGCACCCCATCTCGCTGCGTCAAGGCTTTTGAACAACGCCGCGTGGTTCACGGTTTGGCGGCGCCCACCCGGTCATATAAACCGCATCATAAGCCGCTTATACGTGGGTCCATGGGCCAGCCAACCCTCTTGAGTGCGGCGTCCCAGAACATGTATTCATAGATTGTTGAGACCCTGAAGACATGTGCTGCCTCATTCTTCTCCGCCGTGGATGCTTTCTCACCAACCCTGTCGGCGGCCTCCACAACATTCATGACAAGCTTCTCATACTCGGGAGATGAATATGTTTCAATCCATCTGCGGTAGGTTGGGTTAGGGGAGCCATGTTTCAGCAGCTCCTTCCCAACCTCTAGATACACCCAGAAACACGGCAGTATTGCGGAGAGCCCCACAGGGAAAGACTTCTCATAAGCCGTTGCGATGAGGAAGTCTGTGTAGGCTCTGTTGACCGGCGACATTACATGGCCCGAGATGCTCTCGGGCTGCACGCCCCATTCCTTGAGGAGAAATTCGTGTAGGGATGCTCTCTCGACCAGAAGGCTGTCCCTCGCCGCGGAGAGCAAGGGGATGGCGTGCTCGTCATCTGGAGCCTTCGCCCCGACAACAGCAACAGCTCTCGCAAACCTGCTGAGGTAGAGCGCGTCCTGTATCACATATTCCCTGAAGACCTCGAGGCTGAGGCTGCCGTCTGTCAACCCCCTGACAAACGGGTGCCTGATAATCGCCTCAAACACATCCCCTATACCTTGCCAGAGAACAGTGGAAAACCTGCCCACCGTCAAGCCCCGGCACTTATCCGGGAACACCTAACATAAGTATTTCAGCGGCGATGTAGCTCCCTACCCGCTCCCCTCCCTCAAAACCCTCTCCCCCTGCGGTGTAAGCGAATATTTGAAAGGTTTCCCATCCCTTAAAACAAGGCCCCTTTCATGAAGGCTCTTCATAACACGGGCGGTGTGCTCCCTGCTTAGCCCAAGGCTGCGGCTTACGTCACGTGACGTCACACTACCCCTCTCCCGTATAAGCTGGAGGGCTTTGAGGGCTGATTCATGGAGGGGGGCGTCCTTATCATCTTCCTTGGTTTCAGGCTGGTTTTCGGTCTTGGATGCCTTTTTCTCCGTGATATCACGCCGCGTCACGGCATTCCTGTACAGGAAGACGAAGATGGCTGTCTGAGCGAGAAAGAGGACGGCGAAGAGAAGTGTGATGGCTTCCATACGTCACACCCCCAGCTCCGAGAGATACTCCTTCACGGTCTCCCAGTCCTTCTCCTCGAGGGCCTCGCTGAGTTTAAAGAACCACTGGTAGCTGGGGAGAGTTATTAGCCCTAGGTAGGTGAGTAGTAGGAGTGTGTAGAGGGCTTTTTGGACATTTCTGAGGGCTTGCTGCTTTGTCCTCGTGTATGCTCCTTTTGTGACGCCTCTTAGAGACGCCTTCTGCTGTGACGTCATGGTGATGCCGTCACGGTGTGACATCACGTCAAGCAACAAAGTCTCCACCTGCTTTTTGGTAAGCCCAGACCTTCTTACAAGTTCTGTGAAAAACCTGTCCTCCGTCATTTTTTCCACCATTTCGGCGAAAATTTTTGGGTCCGGAAAACTCTCCGCCAAACTCCTCCACGGAATACAGTTTTGTAAACCGGCGGTATATTTGCATCACGCAACATCACAGCCGCAACACCTATCCCCGGAATATTTGGGTATTACCCACGGTGTCCGTCCAAAAACATTTTAAAAACCACACCCAACAAAGTGCATGGCGGTTGTACGCAGCTCTGAGGATGTTGAGGCGGAGCGGGTTGAGAATGCGAGGGAGACCTTTATCCGTTGGCTTGTGGACTGGCGTGACGGCTCCGGCAACATCTACCTGCGCAGGTTCACGATTAAGAGGGGTGGGGAGATACCCGCCCACAGCCACCCCGAGATAGAGCATGTCCAGTACGTGTTACGCGGAGAATACATCGTAACGTTGAACGGTGTTGAGCACAGGGTCAAGGCAGGGGACGCCATATACATCCCGCCCAACACAGTCCACAGCTACAAAAACACAGGGGAGGAGGACGCGGAGTTCCTCTGCATCATACCCTCGAAACCCTACACAACAAAATGGGAAAAACCAGAGCCACGCTGCTAACCATAACCAATTGTTCGTGCTGTTTTAAGCGGGCCTAAACTTTTTCCTAGTTTAGGCTGATTCGATGTTGTGTCGATTTTTGTGAATGGGTGGGCTATAATAGGACCTCAGGGCCTCTATTCGTGGATGGAGAGGCTGGTGGAGGGCTGCTACCTTGAAGACGTGTACGGCGATCTCTATGCTGTCAAGGGCCTTGTCCACCCTCCCGGCAGGCTCTACGCAGTGCCACGCGTTATCCGGGCTGTAAAGGTCAAAGACCTCCACGCCGCCGTTGGATACGCGAGGGCCGAGAGGCCTGAATACCTGTTCGACGACCCCTACACAGGCAGGGTTGTTGTAGCCGTCCCCCATGAGTTTGTCAGACGCGGCATACGTCCTTCGAGGCGGGCTGTCGGGCCCAAGAGGCTTGCGGAGGCGGCTGAGGAGCTCGCCGGCCACATCTCCGGTTTCGCCGACGACTTCGGGTTTACGGGCAGCCTGCTCACAGGTTTTTTCGGCGCTGAGCCGGACATAGATATGGTGGTTTACGGCGGGCGGGAGGCCTATGAGGGCCTGAGGCGGCTGAGGGCTGAGGGCGTCACATCACCCGTAAACAAAGAGGTGGTACACATACTTTTGGAGAGCAGGGCCGACACCGCTAGGGCCGCCGAGATGCTGGCCATCGAGCCCAGAAAGGTCTTGACAGGTGTCTTCAAGGGCTTCCTCTACACGTTGAAAATTGTGCCGCAGCGTTTCTGGGAAAACTGGGGGGAAGTTCGCTGCAAACCCCTAAAACAAGTCGAGACAGTTTTAAAGGTCGTAGACGACTCTGAAGGCTTCTACACACCAGGCCGCTACATAGTCGAAGGCGTTGCAGGCGGACACAGGTGCAGGGAGGTTGTTTTCTTCAGAAGCCGGTTCGCCGAGACAGCTGTCAAGGGAGATAGAGTCATGGTCCGCGGCCTGCTGGAGAGGGTTGAGGCAGGTGGCGAAACATATTACCGCATCAACATAGGCCTTAATGCGGATGACTTCATACGGGTGCGTGGGCCTTGAATAGGGTGAGAGACGAGCGGCACATATTCCGCGACCACGACTACATCGAAACAGAGGACGGCTGGCTCTTCGGCGTCGTCTCCGACACACACCCACCCGACCGCATACTCGCATACCTGAAATACGTGCCTGGTGCGGGGCTTTGGAGCAGGTCGGGGATAAGCTACCGCAGGGTGTTGACGACGTATTCGCTGCCCGAGGTGGCGAAAGTTCTGGAGCTGGTGAAAGCCGTCAAGCCTAGATACGTTTTCAACGACCCCATGACGGGTGAGGAGTTCACCTACGTGCCTGTAGCGGATGTCAGGCGGCACTACATGTGCGAGGATAGGCTTGAAAGGCTTCTGCAGGGCCCGAGGAACGGCGTCGAAAAGGGATGCGCCATGCTTGTTGAGAGGCTGGCCGACGCCTCAGGGGTTGGGACAGGTTTTTACGGGGTCTCCGGCTCCATACTCATCGGCCTCCACAACCCCGCAGCAGACATAGACCTCACCGTCTACGGCAGACAGAACTTCTGGAAAACAGTCGAAGCATCCATGAACATCCAAACACACGACTCCATCCAGCAGGTAAGAAAACTCCTCACCAAAAACTACGTCACAAAATACCCCATAACCCACGAAGACGCAGAGAGTCTGGCGGAGAGATGCGTAACCCGTGGAATATACCGAGGAAACTTCTACTCACTCCACGCCGTCAGACTCCTCGACGAAATACGTGAATCCTACGGGGATAGGGTTTACCGCGGCATCGGGGTTGTGAGGGCGGAGCTACACGTTGTAGATGCGTCGGAGGGCATATACACACCGGCGGTCTACAGAGTTGAGGGAAAAACCGCGGAAGGCCACGAAGTCGAAACACTCACCTGCTACGACACAACCTTCGCAGCACTCCTGAGAGAAGGCGACACAGTCGAAGCCCTGGGAAAACTCGAGAAAGTCCAAAACCTACGCGAAAACAGAACATACTACAGCCTCCTAATAGGCTCCATCAAAGCAGCGAGCAGAGAATACATAAAACTAAAATAAAATGCGGCTAACACCTTACCCAGCGTTGAGCAGCGAAGATTTAGCGCAGAAGATAAAGGAGAAGCTACAGATCAAGAAAATCATCACAGATGAACTGTTAGATCAGGCAGCAAAACTCATCGGGATAACTGATGATGGAAAAATAGTTTTCAAAATCGACCGCACACATCTGCCGGTTACAGACCAGATACTCCTGCTGCTGGCGGGCTTCAAGCTAGCGGCCGAGGCACGGCTGAGAGAGAAACCACACGCCTCCCTAGATGAGATAACCGAGGCACTCCAAATAAATCCCAAAATAGTTAGTGCCAGACTCAGCGGACTGGTCGCATCCTATAAGATTTCGAGAGTAGAGAAAGGAGTTTACGCTATTTCTGACCTCGCATTTCACGAAATAATCAATAGACTTGCACGCCAGAGTGAAGCTTAAATGGTGAGGAGAAAACGGCAGAGCATCTCCCAGCTTTTCATAAAAAAGGCGAAACTTCGCTCTACAATTTTGAGAGCGACCCGCCGAAGGATGGATTTCATATCAAACCTACTTAGGTTGATCGAACACGGTGGCGTCATTTTTAAGCATCCCCTTGAGCTTCAGGAGGCTGTCATAACCTATCTTTTTGCAAAATGGTTGTTTTGGTATTTTGATGGGAAAACAAACCCCTCAGCCACATATGAGGAGCTGGACAGGATTCGAGCGCATTCAGGACGTGGAAACTTGAATGAGATATTAAGGAGACTATCAAGCCCCGAGGAGTCCATAATTCTGCCGACTGAAACGGGATATATGCTTAATCCTGAGAAAATTGAAGACGGCTTGAAGATTGTTGAGGATTATGTTGCAACCCGACTAGGCCGTTAACCGGCCATTACTACGCATGAAATTTTTCAAAGCCCCGTAAATCTGCGAACTTTCGGAGACGTAGAGTATCTTGCCTTTCTCCACGGCCTCGAGGATGAAGCTGTTTTTCTCTCAAACATCTCCATGAACTCCTCGGCTGTGTATCCTACGGGCTCCAGCGGGAGCCGGGTTCTGTCGTTCAAATCCAGAAGGACTTTAATCCTGTCGAGGAAGGGCTCCCTAAAATCCGCGACAACAAGAATATCCACATCAGAGCCCTCGTTAAAATCTCCCCGGGCCAGGGAGCCGAAGAGGATTACGGCGTCAGGCCTCAGCCTCTCAACAACAAGCCCGCAGTAATCCATTATCCTGGAAAAATTTCCTCACTTCTCTCAATATCGATTCTGCGTAGCTTATACATCTCTCCTCATCTTCCCTCGTGTAGTATCTATACGGGGCCCCGGATGGATAAAAGTTTGGGTAGCGGGAGCCTATGTAATGTTTGTCCAACTCCTTACCGAGGTTCACGAGTTTTTCAAAGGTTTTCTCGAATTTTGCGGCTTCAAACAGTAGGTCGACGACAGAGTGCGTGATAATCGCCCTGAAACCCTTGGAGTAGAGGAATCCTTTTAGAGATTTTTCGGCTGACTGCTGTGCGAAGAAAGCTGAGGCATAGTAGTTTCCGTCCTCGAGGCAGTCTCTCGCGGTTTTTAGGTCGGCTTCAGCCTAGTCAACCCATCTCAAGCCCTCCTCTACGTTACCCATCCAAAACAATATCTGTGGTGTTTGCGTCTTTAGGCGGTGACCTGCTTGACTCTGTCGACCACTGTTTTCTGTACCCATGGCGGTGTCCAGAGGGCCATCGTCCTGACGTAGCTTGGTTTGAGGGCTTTTCTGACGGTTTCGGCCTCGCCCGCCTGAAGGTATCCCGTCACAACACCTTCGGCGAGCTGCGCCGCCTCACCTGTGTCGAGGTAGTGGCCTGGGTAGAGGATGAGCTCCATCAGGTCCCATGCCGGGTCTCCGTCGTAGCTCGCCTGCTCGACGTCCATGACGTATATCCTGCCGTCCGGTGACCTGATGAAGCATTCGGGCTTGCAGTCGCCTATCCGGATGCCCCTGCGGTGTATCTGGGCTAGCAGGACACCAACGTTCTCCGCAAACTCTCTCCTGCCCTCGTCTATCCTCAGCCATGCTTCGAGCAGGTTGTAGCCTTCGACGTATGTGCGGTAGAGGATTTTGCCGCCCCAGTTGACGTGGACTGTCTCGGGTGTGTTGAAGCCGTTTGCGCGGAGGGCTTCGGTGAAGTAGATCTCCTTGGCCATCCGTGTGGCGGGGTCTATGCTGAAGTCCTTGACCCAAGCCGTCCATATCCTTGCCGCAACCCATTTAACATCGGTCCAGCTGAGGTAGCGTTTGGCCAGAAGACGTGTCCCGCCGAACTCAATCAGGTAGGTTGAGTTGAAGAGGCCGCCTATCCGCCTAATCCTCGCACCGCCCCCGTAGTGCTCCGCCACAAACTCCTCTATGCCGAGCTGTTTCACGAGGGGCTGGGGGCCGCGCGCGGTCTGTATGTAGAGGTATTGCTCGGGGTCCGGTATCTGTGGCTTTGACGCCCCGAGCCCTGTCGGCTCGAAAAGGTTGATGAAGACCTTCGAGGCCTTGAGGATGTTTAGTTTTTTGAGCTGCTCGACGAGCGGGAGGGCTGTGATTTTGCTGTAGCGTGTGACTGTCTCGGTTGATGGTGAGTATCCCGCGCCGCGTTTTGTGAGGAAGCCCGCCTCGACAAGTTCTTCGGCTGCCTGCCCGAAGCCCGCCAGCTGCCATCCAAGGTCTGCTAGACACTCGGCCAGCCCGGGCCCGAAGAAAGGCGTGAGCTCGGAAAGCCTCCTAAGCTTCTCGTAGAGGAAGTACTCGGGCTGTATGATGAGGTTTGCTGCGGCGAGCTTGTGTTCGGCGGCGAGGTCTCTCACAAGCTGTTGGACTACTTCTTTCCGGTAGGTTTTTTGGAGCTGTTCGAGGAGCTGCTGTCCTTTCAAGGGTTCATGGGGTATGAGGAGTTTGTGGGCCAGCATCTCGGCGTAGCTGTTCTGGGCTATGTCCTCCAGCAGGGCCTCAAGCCCGATAACATATGTCTTCCCGCCATCTCCTCTGACAGCCTTAAACGCCTTCCCAGAGTTCGAGACGATGACGTAGAGCTGCCCAGAACGCGTCCTGAAAACCGCCTCAACAACCCCCCTAACCCTCAAACCCGCAAGCAAACCGCAACATTCAGCCCCCAACACGGACCACTATATACCTCTTAATAGGTGCTTTGACGTCTCCAGCTACATTATCCCTAGCTGCTTAGCCACTTTGACAGCCCGCCTCAGCGCGGACTCATAGAGCTTCTCATCCGTGAAAATCCAGCTGTTGATACCGCTTATCAGCGTAGGCCCGGTCTCGAAAACCTCCAACACCTCCTCCCTCGGAAACGCCCTGAGATAGTGCTTCGGCTCCTTCAGTATCAGAATTCTCCGATACTCTATCTCATGCACATGCGTCAGCGGATGGCCCTCCGCAGACACCACGCCATGAATCAGATGCTCGATATCGGATAAGCTGATCGAGTTTCTCATCCCACGACGCTTCCACTCCTCCACACAGGCATCGAAGTAGCCGATGAGGTCCCTGAAATAGGGTTTGCCATCGTTGTAGTACATGAGGGCTATTGGGTGGTTGAGCCAGCCGCGTTTTCCGTCCCTTATCAGGCCCATCCTGCGGAGAATGGCCATCATAACCTGCTTCGCCTCTACCCTCTGCTTTCCCAGCCGCCTGTCGTCTAAAACATTCGCAGACATCCGCCAGTCAATGTAGGGCCTGAAAACCTGCATGCCTTAAGCCGGGGAAACACCGACGCGATAAAAAATCTTCAGGCAGGCCCACATCTTGGTAGGTCAGGCCCTCCTTCACAGTTATCTCAGGGGCTTTTCACGATCTCGGTTTCGGCTGAGGTGTGTTAAACCTTAAAGTGTTGTAGAGTAGTGTTCTACTGGTTTGAAGCTGGATGCCACGCTTCACAGAAGGCTTTTACGCCTAGCCGTGAGGCTGGGGGCCTCGGACGCCGCCCTAACGACTGTTGAGACGTCGCGGAAGATGATACGCTTCGCCAACAACAAAATAACCGTCACCAAGGCGGGAAACACCCAGTCGGTCGAGGTCTACGTCAACGTCCAAGGCAGGAGGGCCGTCCGCTCAACATCCGAGATAAGTCTCAAGAGCCTTGCCCAGACGGTCGCCAAGGCCGTCGAGACAGCGAAGTCAAGCGAGGCCGCGGACACCTACGCACCGCTCCCAAAAGGGCCCTTCAGATACAGAAAAGACCTCCTCAAGGGCCCGGCTGAAAAAATCGAGGATGAAAAGCTTGTCGAATATGTTGAGGCCGCCGTCAACGGGGGGCTTGAGGCTGGGGCGAAACGTGTCGCGGGAAGCCTTGTCTACAGCCTCAGCAAAGTCAGGCTCTCGACGACAGGCGGTGTTGAGGCGACAGCCCAGACGGGGGGTATCGAGATCTCTGTCAGGGCCCTCGCAGCAGACGACGCAACAGGGCACTTCGTATCCGTCGCGGCAAGCAGCAGAGAGTTCAAGCCGTATGATGCGGGCCTCAAGGCCGGCGAGATTGCGAAGGCTGCGTTAAACCCCGCCGACGGGGAGCCGGGTGTCTATGAATGCCTCCTCGGCCCCATGACCTTCGCCCACCTCGTTGAACAGGTCGGGTTATGGTCTTCGGCCTTCTACGTCGACGCCGAGATGTCCTTCCTGACGGGGCTGCTGGGGCAAGAGGCCGCCTCAAAGGTTTTCACGCTCTACGACGACCCCACCCTCGCCGGAACATACGGCGCAGCACCCTTCGACGCCGAAGGCGTCCCGACACGCCGCAACACAGTCTTCGAAGACGGCGTCCTCAAAACATACCTCCACAACACCACTACGGCGAAGAAATTCAACACATCCACGACAGCCAACGCAGGCATCATAGTCCCCCACCCCTTCAACCTCGTCGTCAAAACAGGGAGCAAAACAGTCGACAAACTCATCGCAGGAATAGACCGCGGAATATGGGTCACAAACGACTGGTACCTCCGCTACCAGAACTACAGGACAGGCGAGTTCTCAACAATCCCCCGCGACGGCCTCTTCCTCATAAAGAACGGAAGCGTTGAAAAACCGGTCAAAGGCCTACGGCTCAGCGACAACATGCTCAACATCTTCAAAGGCCTGAGGGAGCTCGGCGGCGAAGGCTACTGGATAAAATGGTGGGAGGTCGAGGTCCCGACCTATGCCCCATACGCAGTAGTTGAGAAAGTCAACTTCACAAAATCCGTTCTCTAAATAACCTGCATAAGCCATTCCGGCCAAATCTGGAAAACAATTTATAGGGGGGAAGCTGGTTAATGTTTGAGTTTGGCTACTGTCGCGTTTTTACGTGAAAAGTTTGCTAGTCTCAAAACCCTGCTGGCTGCGGAGGTTGTTGCGAACATTGAAGACGCTGAACAAATTGTTTTTATTGTACAGGAGCTTGTGGGTTACAGACTTTTCACGAAACTCACAACAGCCTTCCGTGATTCATTAAATGAAGAAGTGTTAAAAGTCCTTAACACTGATACGCCTGAATCTGTTTTATCAGATCTCTCAACAAGGTTCTGGGCCCGCATGTCCCTCCCTGTACTGGAACTCAATGAAATGATCCTCTCCTCGCTGGAGGTTTTGAACAAATCTGTCACGGTTGGGGAGAAGCTTGCCAAGGTTACGGCGGAGCTTATAAAAAACAGCGGGTATGAAAGAGCAGACGATATAGTCTATGGTTTAGCAAGCCTTGTTGAATATGATAGATGGTTTGTTGAAAAAGTTCGCATGACTGGGGTCGATGGATTAGCTCAGAGGGTTTCCGCTAGGGCTCTCGAAACTGCGTTGTCTTTTGCGCGATGTTCTATGGACTTGACGTTTGCATGGATATCTTCGGCATCAGCAGCGTTAGGTATTGTTAAGAGATACCGTCGCGAAAACATGCATTATCTGGCTGGGTTGTGCAGGGAGCTTGCTAACAAGCTGGACGCTTACATGGATACTTTGGACATGGTGGTTGATGATGAGTTGTATGAGGATTTGGTTAGGCTTGGAGTGGTGGATAGGTAGCTGTAATGGTCTGTAAAGTTAAGTTAGTGAGGAAGGCGGAGAAATACCTACGCAGCGCCTCACAGGCCGTTGTTGAGAGAATCAGTGAAAGACTGGATGAGCTGTCTAAAAACCCCAAATGTGAGGAGAAGCTGGAGCCTCCCTTAGAGAAGTTATGCAAAACCCGTGTAGGCTCCTACAGAATAGCATATTATCTGGAGCCGTGCAACATCACTGTGGTTTACATCGGGCATAGGGGGAGCTTTTATGAGGAGCTCAGACATATCTAAGCCCGGGAGACAGGTGTTACAGCATCGCCTTGGCCTTTTTGTCGATACCATGGGCAACAATATATCTTCTGCATGTTTATTAAGAATAGAATATGAGTAATAGAGTGGAAGAGAACCCGAAGCCTTTTTAGAGGTGGTGTCGACAGCCCTTCCCTCCGGACCTAACATCTTGACTGATTATGTGCTCCCGGGACTATTGCTGTTATTTTGTTGGAGGCAAAACTGTCATTTACTGGCTGTTTTGACGGTTGTTAAGGCGGCATCAGAAGCCTTAAGGCAAGACGAAAATTTTCTGTAAAGCGTTGCATAAAGCTTACCGGCAAATACCGGACAACCTCAAAGGTTTACCGTGTCCCTTCAATTATCTGGATTTCATACAGTTCTTTAAGCTTCAGCCTTATGTCCAGTCTCTGCCCAAATGTTCTAGGTAGACACCAGATTCTTGGGTCAACCGCCTGACTCGGAACTTCACTGACATTTACCTCCTCGAACTTGGGTTCAAACGGTCCATCATATTCCTCAACCTCGATATCAAAGTCGACATCATCAAGCGTCTTTACAACAGGAGCATGGCCCCTGCCTCTGAATAGTACATGCAAAACCTCCGCCGACCCGATATCCTGCATGTCTATGATTTTCCATGAACAATGTGGTCTGAGAACCACGGCTGAGGGCTGGCCGGAGTGATACTTCACCGCAACCGGCTCCCAGTTCTCCCTACCAAACCCCCAGTCGTGATCGAAGACAAACCAAAAAATAATATAGAAGGGCCCTTTCTCGATCAGCTGTTTGATTAGATGAATTCTTTCGGAGCGTGGGATGTAGACTTTGATACTGGGTGGCTCCATTGCTTCATTTTCTAGACCTCCTCTTGTTAATCAGGTTTACGTAACTCCTGACCTCCTCCAAGACCCTATCCACGTAATTCCTTACATTCTCTTTCTTTTCCTCACCGCCTAGCCTTACAACTAAGGTGTCCCCCTCAAGCTCGGCGTTGGAAAGCTCCATCAAAATTTCTCTGAATGATTCCCTGTATGCTCTCACCACATCACCGGCATGCTGGCCCCGAAAGACCATCTGTATTATGGTGTCCAAAGCAGCTACGGCGTACAAAGCAGTGTACACTTCTAGAAGCACAGGCAGCAGCTTCGAATCATCCCCGACCTTTGCGGCCTCCCTAACCATTTTGTCCAAAGCAGCTGCACTCTTCTCAACCTGTCCCACATCGAGTTTAGCGATTTCTATGGCAACAGCGGCCCCTCTCCTGATGAACTCGGCCCTATCCACGCCGGCTAACTCTTCAACGTGTTCCCTAATGCTCTCTATTTCGCTCAAGGTTGCACTATCTATCCTGACGGATACAACAGTCACAAACACTCACGTAAGGTGTATTCGTTTAAACTACAATATAAATTACTACTAGAATACAAATAGACTACAATAACTGGTAATACGATTTGTGTATAAATGGGAGAAGGTTCAGAGAACTTTCTATAAGGCCGATAGATGCCCGAATTGTGGAATAGCTACAAGGAAGAATAACGGCGATAATCCGAGGGTTAACCTTGATTCCCATCTCTGAGGGGACGTATTAAGTTTTCTGTCTTCTCTATTAGGTATGTGGTTTTTTTGGCTGCAGCTTCGATGTAGAGTCTTACACCCTCTTTGAGAATCTGGTCGACGACGTCCACCGCGAGTCCTCGGGCCTTCAGCTCATTCCTGAGCCAATCAAGCCCCTTGACGGCCGCCTCTCCCGCAAGCCTATAACCGTCCTCGACGCCGTGTCTGCGTAGTGTGAGCTGTATTGCTTCCAGCAAGATGTGTTTGTTTTCCTCTACTTCTTGCCGCATTTTCTCTGTGTTGGCTGTGAGTGTTGTGAGGCCTTTTACGATGTTTTTGAGTGCTAGGAGGCTTAGGGCGAGGGCTGTTCCGTAGAAGCGTTTGATTATGCTGTCGCTGAGGTCTCTGTGGAGGCGTGACTGTATGAGCCGTGTTGAGATGTAGGTGAGGAGTGCTGTGGATAGGTCGGAGGCCCCTTCCGCGTTCTCGAACATCAGAGGGTTGTGTTTCTGCGGCATCGTGGAGGAGTGAACCTGCCCGGGAGCCTTTCCGAAGGTGAGCAGACCATAGCTTCCGAGCAGCCATATGTCTCTGCAAAGGTTTGAGGCAACCGAGTTGACCAGAGCCGCCGTCGCAAGTATTTCCGACATCCTTTCGTGGGGCTGTATCTGCGTGGGTGCGGGGCAGTAGTCGAGGCCGAAGCCTTTGACAAACCTCTCGGCGAAGGCCTCCCAGTCAACGTCAGGGTAGACGGCCCTCCAAGCTGAGAGGTCTCCCACGGCCCCGCCGAGCTTTGCCTCAGGCCTCAGGTTGCTCAGCTTCTCCGCGAGGACGGCCAGCCTGTAAGCGTATTTTGCGAGGAAGCTTCCGAGGGTTGTTGGGACGGCGGGCTGTCCATGCGTCCTTGCGAGGAGGGGTGTCTCACTATGTATTTTGGCCAGCTCTTCAAGTTTTTCCACAAGCTCCAAGACCGCGGGAACGTAGACTTGTTTGATGAAGTCTCTGACCATGAGGGCGTAGGCGATGTTGTTTATGTCGTCGGAGGTCAGGCCGAAGTGTATGTGGGGTTTGAGGGCGGCGAGGCCCCTCGCCTCAACCATCCTACCCAGATACTCGACAGCCGCCATAACGTCGTGTCCAAGCCTCTCCTCAACATGTTTAACCTCGGCGGCCTCTTCGAGCGGCAGGTTCAGCAAGGCATCGTCAAGCCCCTCAAGCCTCCGCAAATCAGCATCCAAGCCAGCGGCCTCTGCGAAGGCCTTCAGATACCTTGCCTCGACGTAGAGCCTGTAGCGTATGAGGGCGTGTTCGCTGAAGTAGCGGCTGCAGATGCGGAGGGCCTCCCTGTACCTCCCGTCCAGCGGCGTGATGGCTTCCAGAGGATGTATCAAGCCCTTACTATGCCTGCGGGGGTCAATTTATCTCATAGCGCCAGCGGTATCAGGTGTCTCCCCGCGTAGAAGAAAGCAAGGGCCCCCATGACGCTGTTTATGAGGGGAAACCTCCAGTAGAAGCTTGGAATTATTTCCAGGCGGGCCATGAGGTAGAGAGCGGCAACCGGGTAGATGAAGGACGGTAATGTTAGCAGGTCTCTGGCAGCCAGGAAGGCCGCTACACCAAGCCAGTTGATGAAGACAAACAGCATAGTGCGTCGAGGGCCAAGAAACGTTGCGATGGTGTTTACACCCGCCCTCCGGTCTGGCTCTATGTCCGGGACTGCCGAGAGTGCGTGCATGCCGGCTGTCCACATGACTCCGAGGGCCCAGAACCACAGGGGTGGGAGAAGACCTGATGACAGGTGGTAGCCGACGGCGGCGGGGACGACGTAGAACCAGTTGCTGAAGGAGTCGAGGAAGGGCCGTGCCTTGAGGCGGACGGGCGGTAGGCTGTAGAGCGTGGCCATAACGATGTATAGGCCGTTCAGCATAAACGAGGTCGGGTTCCATGAGAACAGCATGACGGCGGCTCCGGAGAAGGCAACATAGAGTGAGAGCCGCCTCCGCATAACCCCGACGGCCATCGCCTCCCGCCCCGTCTTTTTCGGGTTCAGCATGTCGGTGTCGACGTCGGCTAGGTCGTTAAGCCCGTAGAGGTAGATGTTTGCGGGCAGGAGGTAGATTAAAAGACCGAGCGGGAACAACAGGTTTGCGAATTCGCCGAGTGTTTGAACGCCTGCCACATACCCTACTAGGTATGAGCCTGCGGTGTAGAGCCAGAAACGTGGCCTGCTGTGCTTCAGTGCCAAGATATGGCCCTCAAAGCGTCGACGAAATATATGAATGCGTTTGGACGGTATTTCTTGATTAGAACCGTCCACGGCTTTCGGTAAAGATACTTGGCCGTATCGACATAAATGTTTGTCGCCGTAGCTATCGGGACGAGATATCTTCTCGGGATAAACCTAAACCCTTTGCGGGCGACCTCTAACTCGGTGTAAAAACGTCTAAGCTCGTAGCGAACCATTTTGTAGAAATTTTCGTTAAACCCGAACTCTCTCACCTTGAAGTAGTAGAGGTCTTCCTGCGGCATGTAAACCCTTTTAAGCTTCAAGTCCTCGCCTATGTCTCTCACCATGTTAATGAGCTGGTAGGCCCTCCCAAGCCTCATGGCGTATGGATGACTTCTGTCGTCAAGCCTCATGATCTTCGCCATAAACAGCCCCACAACCTCCGCCGAGCCGTAGATGTATCTGAGCAGGTCTTCATAGGTCTGGTAGCTGCCTATGTTCAAGTCCATCTCCATCGACTCCATGAACGCCTCAGCCCACCGTTGCTCAAACCCATGTCTGTGGGCGAGGTCTATGAAGGGCTGGATGACCTGCGGCCCCCCGCTCGACCCCCAGTGGCTTTCAAGCGCCTCCCAGCACCTGTAGAAAAGGCTGACGTTCGGGTTCTCCCTGTCCACAAGGTCGTCGATAAACCTTACGAATGCGTAGAGTGTCGCAACCTCATCCCTTACGTATGGCTCGAAGAAGAGGCTGGAGAAATAGAAGTTTTTACCCTTCCTGAAAAGGCTGTAGTTAGTTTTTTGGGACATTTTCAGCCACCAACATAGCTGATGTGAGAACTAGGGGCACGCCGACGCCGGGGTTTGTGTTCTGACCCACGAAGAAGACGTTACGCAGTTTTCTGTGTCTTATCTTGGGCCTGAACCAGGCGGTCTGCCGCATGATGTGCTGGAGACCGAGCGCCGAGTATCTGTATGACCTGTATTCGTCGTAGAAGAACCTGGGCTTCAGCGAGGCATGTAGCTTTAGGTCGGCGTTGAGCTGTCTGGACACCAGCCTTAGAATCTGCTGTTCGTCGAACCCGTCGTGGCCGGGCGCCGCTGGCACGAGGATGAAGAGGTTGTGTTTTCCGTCGGGGCTCCAGTCAGGCTGGTCCATGGTCTGGACGTGGATGTAGTATGAGGGGGTGGCGGGGGCGGGGCCGCCTGTAAGATAGCTGAAGTGGCTGTCCCACTCATTTATCACGACGAGATGGGATGCCTCGGCCTCAATGCTGCCGGAAGCAAGCAGGAGATGCGCCGAAGGACCTATCACAGCTCTCCGCCAGTACTGCTCGCCGTAGCTGGGTGTCTCGAGGAGCTCTGTGTCGGCGGTTGGGTAGCTGGCGTTAATTACCACCACGTCGGCGTTGTAGGTGGCTTTCTCGGTTTCGACGGCTGTGGCTTTGGAGTTATTCGACCTGATACGCTTAACCTCCTCACCAAGTCTGAAGGTTACGCCGCGTTTCTCAGCCTCCTGTCTAATCCTCTCAGCCATCTGTGAAAACCCTCCTTCGGGCCAGTAGGGCCCGTCGATAAGCACGCTCTTTGTCAGGAAAAGCCCGAGGAGTGTTGGGAGTCTTTGGGGCGGTGTCCCGACGAAGAGGGAGTCGTATTCGAGCAGGTGGATGAAGAGCTCGTTCTTGAAAAGCTTTCTGAGGTAGTTGTCGAAGGAGCCGAAGAGGCCCCAAACCTTCGGCGTGATTCCAACTCTCAGAAAGTCGAGGAAGGACTCGTAGTCCTTGTAGACCGCGCCGACCAAGCTGCCGTATATTTCCTGCGAATGCTTTAGGAGTCTGTCGACCGACTCGGTTTTTTCTCCCAGAGAGGCCGCGAGGTCTTTGAGGTTGCTTTTCGTTACGACAAACCTTTTCTGCTCAATAAACTCCATCAAGGGGTTTTTCTCCTCGAGGGCTGGGGGTGGGACGCCCGCCTTCTCGAAAAACCGGTCATAGAACTCGTTCATCAAATACCAGGTGGGCCCTATTTCGAAGACCCTCCCGTCGTAGGAGAGTTTTGTGGATACTCCGCCGACCTTGGGGCGGCGGTCGAAAACCGTTACTTCATGTTCTCTGCAGAGTAGAATAGCCGTTGCTAACCCGCCGAAACCAGCTCCCACAACTATAATCCTCAATCTGGCCGCGGGTTTTCGGAGGGCTTAAAAAATCTATTCCTAATTCCTAGGGGCGTTGTAGCTTTACCGTGTGGGAGGCTTCCTCGCCCACGGATGCCGTTGAAACCGGCGTATTCAGGTATTTGGCAACCGTTTCGAGGTATTCTCTAGTGGCTGGAGGCATCTCTTCCCAGCCGTGTTTGACGGCCCTAACCCAATCCTCTGCGGAGGCTCTCCAGCCCTTGAAGACCTCGTAGACGGGCCTTACTTCGCCGAGCCGTGGAAGGGCCTCTGCGAACTCCTCCACCTCTACCCCGTCTAACAGGTATCTGACGCAGACCCTTATTTCGTCGAGGCCTGAGAGGATGTCGAGTTTTGTGACGGCTATCTCGGTTACGCCGTTTATGCGGCATGCGTATTTTAGGGCTGGTATGTCGAGCCATCCAACCCTCCGCGGCCTCCCCGTCGTCGTCCCATACTCGCCTCCACGCTCCCTCAACATCTCCGCCAGCGGCCCCATTATCTCCGTGGGGAAAGGCCCGCCGCCCACCCGTGTTGTGTAGGCCTTCATGACGCCGACAACCCTGCCGAGCCTCTGTACAGGTATCCCGGTGCTGACGAAGCCCGCGGCCGCGACCGTGTTGCTTGACGTGACGTAGGGGTATGTGCCGTGGTCTATGTCCAGTAACGTGCCCTGGGCCCCCTCGAGGACTACGCGCCCGCCGTCTTCAAGGACTTTGCTGAGGTAGCCTGTTACATCGCCTAGGTATGGTTCAACCGTTTTCCGCAGGGCTTCCAGGTCTGGGTCGGGGCCCGTGCCGTGTATTTTCAGGAGCAGAGAGATTTTTGCAGCCGCGTTCTCAGGGTCTGTGAGGTCTCCCGCCCTGAGCCCTAGCCTGAGCATTTTGTCGGCGTATGCGGGCCCTATGCCTCTAAGGGTTGTGCCGATGGCGGCCCCGCCCCTAAGCTCCTCAAGCCTCCCGTCAACAACCCTGTGCAAAGGCAGGACGATGTGTGAAGCCCTGCTGACCAACGGCCTTACCTGTATGCCGAGGCCCCTGAGATGCTCCGTCTCGCGTCTGAAGGCCTCCACGTCGAGGAGACATCCCGCCGCTATGATGGGTCTTGCGCCAGCCAGGCTTCCCGCCGGCAGCATGTTGAACTTGTGGCGGACGCCGTTGAGCATAACTGTGTGTCCTGCGTTGGCCCCGCCCTGAAACCTGACGACAGCCTCGGCACCGCGTGAAAGAAGATATGAGATTTTCCCCTTACCCTCGTCTCCCCACTGAAGGCCAACAATTACGTCGGCCTCGCCGCTCATACTTGCTCGACGTCGTGTGGGTAGCTTTCGCGCAGTCCCGCCTCGCTTATTCTGATGAAGACGGCGTTCTGCTGGAGCTCCTTTATGTTTCGTGCGCCGAGGTAGCTGAGGCCTGACCTCAGCCCTGCGGCGAGCTGTTTGATTACGTCGGATGCGCTTCCTTTGTATGGTACGTAGGCCTCGACGCCCTCCGCCATGTAGCTGTACTCGGATGCGTCGTGGAGTATGTCCTCTCCGCTCTCCCTGCTGTTCTTAGCCAGCATGGCGTAGAAGCTCGCCATACCCCTGTATATCTTCATCTTGCGGCCGTTTCTGGACACGACCGTTCCAGGGCTTTCGTCCGTCCCCGCCAGCAGCCTGCCCACCATGACGGTTGAGGCCCCCGCCGCCAAGGCCTTGACGAGGTCTGCGCTGGACCTTATGCCTCCGTCGGCTATGATCGGGACGTCCATCGATTCAGCGGCCTCCGCGCAGTCCATTATCGCGGTTAGCTGGGGCACGCCGACGCCTGCGACTATGCGGGTTGTGCAGACGGAGCCGGGGCCCACGCCGACCTTCACCGCCGTGGCTCCAGCCGAGGCAAGGTCCATCATCCCCTCAGGCGTTGCGACATTCCCCGCGACCACCTCAACGTCGTCCCCGAACGATTGCCTGATTTTTCTCAGGGTTTGTATGACCATCTCTGTGTGTCCGTGTGCTACGTCTATGACTAGTGCGTCG
>Ga0197142_1001151_pt1 | contig 24459 bp, 28 predicted proteins | sample GBS60_MetaG_FD_148614 | JGI IMG/M metagenome (GOLD analysis project Ga0197142, IMG submission 148614) | Sediment microbial communities from Great Boiling Springs, Gerlach, Nevada, United States - GBS 60_MetaG | ecosystem: Environmental > Aquatic > Thermal springs > Hot (42-90C) > Sediment... | reverse complement strand
GCCTTATCGTAAGCGGCGAAGCCCCGCTCGTAGCGCCACTGGTCGGAGTGCACGTAGTGGAAGCTCGGGGTGTTCTGCTGCCTGGGGGGGTAGCCCCAGTCGCCGGCGAAGGCGATGGGTCCCCAGGAGGCCTGGTTGGCCAGCTTCTCCTGGCCTACGTAGTGGGCGAGGCCCCCCCCGTTCACGCCCACGCTCCCCGTGAGCATGAGGGCCACGATCCCCGCCCGGTAGAGGAGGTTGTTGTGGTACCAGTGGTTGATGCCGGCGCCGATGATGATGAGGTTTTTGCCCCCGGTCTTAGCCCCGTTCTCCGCCCAGGCCCTAGCATAGCGGAGGAGGGTGTCCCGGTGGATCCCCGTCCACTTTTCCTGCCAGAGAGGGGTGTAGGGGAGGTCGTCCTCGTAGCTTTGCGGGTAGTCCCCGGGCAGGCCCCGACCCACGCCGAACTGGGCCATGAGGAGATCAAAGACCGTGGCCACGGCCACCCGGCGGCCATCCTTGGTGGTGATGTACCGGACGGGGACCCCCCGCTTGAGCTTGCGGTCCGAGCCGAAGTCGTCAAACTCCACCAGGAGGACCTCGTCCTCCGCGCCCAGCAGGCTGAGGCGGGGGTTGAGGGGTTCGCCTGTCCTGGGGTCTTCCAGCTTCAGGTTCCACTGGCCTTTCTCCTTTTGCCAGCGGAAGCCGAGGGTGCCCCCCGGCATCCTGGGGCCCTTTTCCTCGTCAAAGATGAGGAGCTTGAAGTCCCCGTTCTCCTCCTCGGCGTACTCGCTGAGGGCGCTGGCCCTCAGGTAGCGGCCCGGGCGGCCTTCCTGAATCTCAACCAGGAAGGGGGCGTCCGTGTAGCGCTTGAGGTAGTCCTGGAAGTAGGGGATCTGGCGGTCGGCGTAGTACTCCTTGAGGATCACGTGGTTCACCGCCATCCAGAAGGCCCCGTCCTGGCCCGGGTGGATGGGAATCCACCAGTCGGCGTATTTGGACACCTGGGAAAAGTCGGGGCTGAACACGGTGAGCTTGGCCCCGGCGTGCCGCACCTCGGCGATGAAGTGGGTGTCGGGGGTGCGGGTCATGTTGAGGTTGGAGCCCATGACGGCGATGAAGCGGGCGTTGTACCAGTCGGCGGACTCGTGGACGTCGGTCTGCTCTCCCCAGATCTCCGGGGAGGCGTTGGGGAGGTCGCAGTACCAATCGTAGAAGCTCATGGGGACCCCGCCCAAGAGGGACAGGAAGCGGCTCCCGGCAGCGTAGGAGATCTGGCTCATGGCGGGGATGGGGGAGAAGCCGATGACCCGGTCGGGGCCGTGGCGCTTCACCGTGGAGACCACTGCGGCGGCCATCAGCTCCAGGACCTCGTCCCAAGAGGCCCTGCGGAAGCCGCCCTTGCCCCTGGCCTTCTGGTAGCGCTTGCGCTTGTGGGGGTCGCTCTGGATGGCTTCCCAGGCGGCCACGGGGTCCGGGTGGGCCTTCTTGGCTTCCCGCCAGAGGTCCAGCAGGGCCCCCCGGGCGTAGGGGTACTTGACCCGGATGGGGCTGTAAAGGTACCAGCTGAAGCTGATCCCCCGCTGGCATCCCCGGGGCTCGTAGGGAGGGAGGCCGGCCTCGAGGCTGGGGTAGTCCGTGGCCTGGAGCTCCCAGGTGACCACCCCATCCTTGACGAAGACCTCCCAGGAGCAGGAACCCGTGCAGTTCACCCCGTGAGTGGTCCTTACCCGCTTGTCGTGCTGGAAGCGGTTGCGGTAGAACTCCTCCCACTTCCTCTCCGTGGGGCTTTCTATCTCCTTGATCCAGTCCTTCATGCTTACCTCCTAAGCTGAGCGCGAATCCGTTCCGCCAGGCTCTTGGGCCGCATCTCCCAGAGGATGAGCTGGTAAAAGAGAAGGAGGGCAAAGAGGGCCAGCCCCGCCACCAGCAAGCGGCCCAGGTACAGGGAAGGGGGCCTTGGCGCCTCCTGTGAAACCTGCACCAGGAAGGCCGCCAGGGCTGCGGCCTCGGCCTCGGTGAGGGGTTTGTCCTTGTAGGCCTCCCGCATCACGGGCCAGGCGGTGGGGTTTTTGAGGATGGCGCTGAGCCCCATCTCGCCCCCCAGCCGCTTGGCGGCCTCCGTGAGGTCCTTGCCCAGGGACCCCCCGCCCAGAAAGCCCACCCCGGCCACGGTGTGGCAGGCCTGGCAGGGAGCCCCCCCGTTCTGGAGGGGCTTCTGGCCCAGGTAGAGGGCCCGGCCTAAGGCGGGGTCCCCTTGCACTTGGGGCGCCGGGGGCTGGGGAGCCGAAGCCCCGGCCCCGAGCCCCTTGAGGTACTGGGCAATGGCCCTGGCCTCGGCCTCCGAGACCTGGGGCATCGGGGGCATGACGCCCGTGTAGGTGACCCCCCCCACCTCCAAGGGCCCGGAAATCCCTTCCCGGGTTACCCGGATCACGTAAGCCTCGTCCTGGATCCGAGGGTTCCCGACCAGGGGGGGGATAGCCCCGGGGATGCCCTGGCCCTCTGGCCCGTGGCAGGCGGCGCAGTGCTGCCCGTAGAGGGCCTTGCCGTCCTGGGCCAGAGCGAGGCCCAGGAGGAGGCCTAGGGCGAGCGGTACGAGCCTTGCTCCTTTCATCCTCACCTCCGGCCTTCAGTCTGGGGCGTGCCCCTGGCGGGTACTGGCGGCCCTTGGGACATCTGTCCTAACAGATGCCTCCTAATCTGGGGGCAGATGGAACCCTTGGCCCGGATTCACCTAGGGGAAGAGGGTCTGGTGCGGGGAATCTGGTCCCACCCCTCCTTGGGGTTGGAAGGGACAGACCTCCCCTGCGCCCAGGTGGTCCAGGGCCAGGACCCCTTTGGCAGGCCTTTATGCGCCCGGTGCCCGGTCCAGCGGGAGCTCAGGCGCGGGGCCTACCGGGCCAGCACCATCCTTCTCCTCAAGGGCCGCCGTCTTCGCTGCCAAGGGTACCGGGAGGACGGTGGGTATCTGGTGGAGCTCTTTCCCGAGAGGGCCGAATCCCCTGACCTCCTCCTGGAACTCTCCCGCCTGACCCAGCACCTCCTCCGCCACCCCGAGCGCTTCGCCCAAGGGGTTCAGGACTTCCTGAGGGCCCTAAGGGAGGCCCTGGGCATGGAGGCGGCGGAGCTCTTCTTGGCGGATCCCGAGGGGCACCACCTGATCCTCACCGCCTACGAGGGCCTTCACCGCGAGGCCTTTCTGGAAAGGCCCTGGTTTCAGCTTGGGGAAGGGTACCCCGGCATCGTGGCCCTCAAGCGGGAGCCTCTCTTCACGCACGCCCTGCAAGAGGACCCCCGCTACCTGCGGCAAAAAGTGAAGCGGTTGGGGTACCAGACCTACGTCTGCTACCCCCTGGAGCTTCCCCACGGTCTGATCGGGGTTCTGAATCTGGCTTCCCGGGACCCGGGGGTGAACCACGAGCGCCTTCTCCAAACCCTGGGCCTCATCGCTCCCCTGTTTGCCAGCACGCTGTTCACCTTGCTTACCCGGCTGGGGGAGAAGGGCCTCGAGGCCATGGGGCGCTACCTCTATCGGGGAGAGGTATCCCGGGCCCTTCACACCCTCTTGGAGGAGGTCCGGGGGTTCTCAGGGGCCACGGGGGTGCGCCTTGTGGAGCGGGGGGGGCGCACCCTGGAGGTGGGCTGGACGCCCTCTTGCGCTATGCGGGACTGCCCCGCCTGGCGGGGGGAGGTGGTGGGTTTCAAAAACGGCCTCCCCGACTGCCCGGAATCGGAGGGCCGCCCTCGGATCTGCCTCCCCCTCTGGGCCCATGGCCAGGTGGTGGCGGTGGAGACCCTCTTCCACGCCCGCCCCCCAAAGCCTCCCACGGCCCCGGCCGCTCCCGCCCTTTGGCTGGAGCGCCTGGTCGTTCCCCTCCTCTTTCCTCATAGGGAGGAGAAGCAAGTCCCGGAGCTGGAGGTCTACGCCCTAGGGGAGTTCCGGGTGCGGCATAAGGGCAAGGAGCTTGGTCCCAGGGACTTTGGGCGGGCGGGCGCTTACCGGCTCCTTAAGCTCCTCCTGGTCCACAAGGACCGGGCCCTCTACGTGGACGATCTGGCGGAGACCTTCTTTCCCGAGGAACCCCCAGACAAGGCTAGGCAGGAGGTCTACGCCCTGGTCTATCACCTACGGAAGACCTTGCCCGGGATCGTGGAGCGGGAAGGGGAGTACTACCGGCTGAGGCTCCCTGAGAGGCGCTTTCTGGACTTTGAGCGCTTTGAGGAGCTCATGCGCCGGGCCGACCTGGAGGAGGGCCTCGCCGCCTTCAAGACCCTGCGTCAGGCCCTGGAGCTCTACAGGGGCCCCCTCTTTGGGGACGATCCTTACGGGGAGTGGGCGGAGGCCGAGCGGGCCTACTTCCAGGAGCGGGCGCTTTCTGGCCTCCTGCGCCTGGGGGAGCTGGCCGAGGCCCTGGGGTACAAGGAGGTGGCCAAAGAGGCCTACGCCCGTGCCCTGAGGCTGGAGCCCCTTTTGGAGGAGGCGCGGTCCAGGCTGGAAGCCCTCAGGGGGTGAGGATGGAGCTAGCCCAGGTACCCCTCTTTCGCGAGCTTTTCCCGGAGGACCTCGAGGCCCTCCGCCGGGAAGCCAGGCCCTTGCGGCTGGATAGGGGGGAGGTGCTTTTCCTCGAGGGGGAGCCTGTGCGCGCCCTTTTCGTGGTCCAGCAGGGGCTCATCAAGGTTTACAAGCTGGACCCTGAGGGGAGGAAGCAGGTGGTCCTCCACGTGGAGGGGCCGGGCCGGGTGCTGGCCGAGGTGGCCCTTTTCCTGGACCGCCCCACCTACCCCGCCAGCGCCGAGGCCCTGGAGGAAAGCGAGGTTCTGGCTCTTCCCAAAGACCGCTTTTTCCAGCTTTTGCAGGAAAGGCCCCCCCTGGCCCGGGCCCTGATCCGCTACCTGGCCCGGCGGCAGGGCCAGCTCCTCCACCTCCTGGACCGCCTGGTCTTCCACGAGGTGCGGGAGAGGCTGGCCGAGTTTCTTCTGGAGCGCCTGGAGGCGGAAGGCCAGGGGTTCCGCCTGCCCACTAACCCTGAGCTCGCCGCCCTCCTGGGCACCGTCCCAGAGGCCGTTTCCCGTAACCTGGGGGAGCTTTACCGCCGCGGGCTCATCCGCCTGTCTGGGCGGCAGGTAGAGGTGCCGGATCCGGAGGCTCTCAGGGCCCTTATCCGCTAGGCTTCCCCTTCTTGCAAGACGTGGACGTTGGGCAGGGTATGGGCCCAGGTCCGGTTCTTCTCTATGTAGCCCCTCCACTGCTCCGGGACATCCTCCTCGGGGAAGATGGCGTTCACCGGGCAAGCGGGCACGCAGGCCCCGCAGTCAATGCACTCGTCGGGGTGGATGTAGAGCTGCTCCCCGGCATCGTAGATGCACTCCACCGGGCAGACCTCCTGGCACGAGCGGTCCTTCACGCCGATGCAGGGCTCGCAGATCACGTGGGGCATCCCTCACCTCCGCCTCCCAGGGTGAAGGGGAGGTCGGGCGCGGTCCATGACCGGGGTCAAGGGGAAAGGCGAAGGACCTCCAGCCCGGGAAAGTGCAGAAAGTCCTGGTCCAAGGTCGCCAAGCGGTGGCCCCCGGCCAGGGCGAAGGCCGCCAGGTAGGCGTCCTTCCAGAGCCGGGGAGAAAGCCCTCCGCGGACCAGGTCGGCCAAGGCCTGGTCCAGGCCCTCGGGCTCTTCCAAAAGAGGAACCCCCGAGTTCAACCGCAGCTCCCAATAGACCTTCCAAGCTTCCCCCACCTCCAAGGGCTTGCCGTCCATGGCTTTGGCGTTCGTTAGGAGGCGGAGAAGGCCCAAGGCCGTGACCCGGACCAGGAAGGGATCGGAAGCCTCCTCCCAGTAAGCCCGGGCCCGGGGGTGGAAGGGGTGCTCGGGCACCAGGAGGGCGAACCAGACGTTAAGGTCCAGCAGGTCCACCGTCTTCCTCCAGAAGGGCCCAAAGCCCCTCGTGGGTGCAAGCGGGGATGCGCCGCCCGGCCCTGGGGACCTGCGGCAGGGGCCGAGGCCCAGGAGACCCCCCCCGCCTCAGCCCTTCCTCCAGGTAGCGGATCACCAGCTCCCGGCGGCTCTTACCCTCCCTGGCGGCCTGGAGCTTCAGCCGCCGGTACAGAGGGTCCGGCAGGTCCAGGGTGGTGCGCATACAGCCATATTAGCATCTCCTGAGTTGGCTTCCTCAAGGTGGAGAGGGTAAAGCCGCCCGTTGACGCCGGGGGGCTGAGCGGCCTAGGGTAAAGGCGTGGTCCGCCTACGCAAGCCCCTTTCTCCGTACACCCTCAAGACCCCGGAGGGGGGCAAGGTCTACCTCCCGGACCTCAAGGGGAGGCCCCTCGTCCTCCTCAAGGACGAGGCTCTGGCGCGGGCGCTTTCAGCGAGGGCGGCGGAGCTCAAGGCCCTGGGGGCCCAGGCCTACCTCCTGGCTCAGGCGCAAAGGCCCAGCCCCTTCCCCCTCCTCCTGGACCCGGAAGGGGCCCTCCTCTCCGCCATCCCCGAGGAAGGCGTCCTGGTGGCGGACGCCTTCCTCGAGGTCTACCACCTGGGCCCTGTCCGGGACGTGGAGGAGATCCTGGATTGGCTCCAGTTCGTGGAGGCTCAGTGCCCGGAGTGCGTCCTGCCGGAGGCGGACTGGTTCTGAAGGGGTGAAGCATGCCCTTCCGGGTCAAGCGGGTCTACAACCCTCCCTCCCCCGAGGACGGCCTCCGGGTCCTTTTGGATGGGCTCTGGCCCCGGGGGCTTTCCAAGGAGAGACCCTAGGAAAGGCGGGGAGGATCACCCTCCTCTTCGGGCCTAAGGCAACGCGGTACAACAACGCCACGGCCCTCTTGGCCATCCTGGGGGAAGGAAGCCTCACGGGCGGAGGAGGGGTTTGAACGCCTTCTTCGCCTTCTCCAGCTTGGGGGCGATGACGAAGCGGCAGTAGGGGGCCTCGGGGTGGCGGGCGAAGTAGTCGTGGTGGTAGTCCTCGGCAGGGTAGAAGGTGGTGAAGGGGAGGAGCTTGGTGGCGATGGGCTTAGGGTAAAGGGGGGCGAGCTCCCGCATCACCGCCTCCGCTACCCGCTTTTGCTCCTCCGAGTGGTAGAAGATGGCAGGGCCATATTGGGGCCCCACATCGGGCCCCTGCCGGTCCTCGCTGGTGGGGTCGTGCACGGCGAAGAAGTAGCGGAGGAGGTCGGCATACGGGAGCACCCCCGGGTCAAAGCGCACCTGGACCGCCTCCCGGTGGCCCGTGGTCCCGGTGCACACCGCCTCGTAGGTGGGGTGGGGCACGCGTCCCCCGGCGTAGCCCGGCACCACCTCCAACACCCCTTTGAGGAGCTTGAAGGCCGCCTCCGTGCACCAGAAGCAACCGCCTGCCAGGGTGGCGATCTCCTCGGCCATGGCCTTAGGCTACCTGGCAAAAGGGGCCCAGAGGCCGGCTACCGCCACAAAGACCGCCTCGAGGCGAATCGGGTGGCCAAAGGGAAAGGGCTTTGGGGCGGATCGCCCACCTGCCGTCGCTCTGGGAGGCCAGGTGGTGCTAAAACCTCCCCCGGGGCTTGACAGGGGCGGGGCTTGGGGTGTAATATTTAGGAGTCCTAAGGAGGTAGGGATGAAGCGGATCGGACTGACCCTTGTCGCTTTTGCGGTTCTGGCCTTGGCTCAGTACGGCGGGAGCGGCTTTCCCTATCCCGAGGGCTACCGGCTCTGGACCCACGTGAAGAGCATGGAGCTCAAGCCCGGCCACCCCCTGTACGAGAGCTTCGGCGGCCTGCACCACATCTACGTGAACCAGGTGGGGCTCAGGACCTACCTGGAGGGTAAAAAGGCCCCCTTCCCCAAGGGAACGGTCATCGTCTTTGACCTGCTCTCGGTGAAGGAGGAAGGGAACGCCCTCCTGGAAGGCCCGCAGAAGCTCATCGGGGTCATGGTCAAGGACCCGGAGCGCTACCGGGAGACGGACGGCTGGGGGTACTACGCCTTCGGCCCCGACAAGAAGCCCCTCGCCATAGACCCCAAGGCCTGCCACGACTGCCACCGGGGGGCGGCCAACACCGACTACGTCTTCAGCGGCTTCCGGCCATAATGGGGAGGTGGGTCTAGAGGAGAAGACCCTGGCCCTCTTGGAGCGGCTTTCCCGGGCGGAGCGCGCCCTTCTCACCAAAAGGGCTTACGCCCTGGGCCTTTCCGCTACCCAGGGGCAGATCCTCCTGGAGCTTCAGGGGCGGGCCCTTAGTGCCGGGGAGTTGGCCCAGGCTTTGGGCCTTACGCCGCCTACCGTGACCGATGCCCTGAGCGCCCTCAAGGGCAAAGGCCTCCTCCTGGAGGAGCCGGACCCTCTGGACCGGAGGCGCAAGCGCCTAGCCCTCACCCCCAAGGGGGAGGAAAAGGCCAAGGCCCTCCTTGTCCACCGGAGACCCTTGGAAGGGGCGCTCAGGGAGGTGGCCCACCTCGAGGGCCTCTGGGAGGGCCTCGCCCACCTGGCCCGGGGGCTCATCGCCCAGGGGGTCATGGCGGACACGGGCCTCTGCCTCACCTGCCGGCACCTGCGGCGGGAAGAGGGGTACTTCTGCGCCCTCTTGGGCCTTCCCCTGGCCCCGGGGGAGCTACGCCTGGCCTGCCCGGACCATCTTCCCCTTTGACCCCGGTCATGGAGCACGGGGCGCTGGCCCAGGTAGCCTGCGAGAGAGGAGGCCATGAAGGTGCTTTTTCACGGGAAAACCCTGGTGCGCCCAGGTGGGCAGGCCCGGGTCTGGGACCTGGCGGGAGAGGAGGCCGTAAAGGTGGAGGCCAGCGAGGCGGCCCTCCTGGTCTGCCTCAAGGGGCATCTAGAGCTGGTTCGTTGGCAAAAGGAGGTGCCCCTCGAGGCCGGGGAGGTGGTACGGCTCAAGCCGGGGGCCTACCGGATCCGGGGGGAGGGGCGGGCCATGCTGGTGCTCTTTGGCCTTTCCCGGGAAGCCCTGGAGAGGGAGCACGAGGCCATGATTGCCCTGCTTGAGGCTTTGCCAGCTCGGGAGGCCGCCTTGGCCCTGGCCCGGCTCTTTGAGGCCCACGCCGCCAAGGAGGAGGCCCTCTACTACCCCACCCTCTCCCCCGGGGCCAGGCGGGAACGGGTGCTGGAGCACCGCCTGCTTCGGGAGCTGATCGGGGAGCTTCTGAAGGCCTTGCGGGAAGGAAGGGGGACCGAGGGAATCATCGGTCGGCTGCGCACGGCCTTTGAGGCCCATGCGGAAAAGGAGCTAGGGGCCTGAAGCCTTTAGGTAAGGGCTCGTGCGAAAACTCCACAACATGAAGGGCTTGATCCAGGGCGTAGCCAAACCCCCGCCGGGGCTTCTGCCTCGGCGGGGCGCTTGGCCTTCCTCGGCCCGGCTCAGCGCTTGGGCCTGGCCTTCAAGACCTCTTGGGGGGCCAGCTTCTTGGCCCGCGCCGCCTTTACCTCCTCGGCCGTGAAGGCTTTGGGGTTTTTGTTGCCGAAGCTTTGGCCAAGGTGGTTGAGGAGGGCGGCCACCTCCTCGTCCTTGAGCTGGGCGAAGCCGGGCATGATGCCGTTATAGGTGGCCGTCCCCACCTTAAGGGGCCCTTGCAGGCCGTAGACCGTTACCCAAATCAGGTACGAGCGCCCCTCGGGACTCTTGAAGAAGGTCTCCAGTCCCGTAAGGGGCGGGAAGGCCCCCGGCACCCCCTGGCCTGAGGGTTGGTGGCAGCCCTGACAGAACTGGCCGTAGAGCCTGGCCCCGTCTTGGGCCAGCCCTGCACCCAAGAGCCCTAGCGCCGCAAGGAAAACCATGGCTTTTCTCATGCTTACCTCCCTTAGGAAGCTTTCCCCACGCGCTCCAGCCAGGCGGGAGGGACGTAGGCGCAGCGGGGTTCGCTGGCCAGGTAATCCCCCGTTTCCGCAAAAGCCCGAGCGCGGCTTCCCCCACACACGTAGCGGTACTCGCAGACCCCGCACTTTCCCTTCAGGCGCTCCTTATCCCTAAGCTCCTGGAAAAGGGAGCTCTCGCGGTAGATCTGTAAGAGGGGCTTGTCCCGGACGTTGCCCGCATAAAGGGGCAAGAAGCCCGAGGGGGCCACCTCCCCGGTGGCGGAGACGAAGACGAAGCCGTTACCGTCCGTGACCCCCAGGCGGGAGTGCTCCATGCCGTCTTGGAAGTACTCCCGGTGGAGGCTTTCGCCCGCAGCCAGAGCCCGGTCTTCTTTGCCCTCTTGAGCCCGCCTCTGCAGGACCACCCGTCGGAAGTGGTGGGCCTCGGTGGTCTTCACGTGGAAGGGGTAGGTCTTGGAAACCTCGTAGAGCCAGCCGAGAACCTCCTCAAACTCCCGGGCGGAAAGTTGCTTGAGAAGTGCTCCCCGCCCCACGGGGACCAGGAAGAAGAGGCTCCAGAGAACCACCCCCTTCTCCGCTAGGAGGTCGGGCAGGGCCTGGATCTCCGGCCAGGTGTCCCGGGTGACGGTGGTGTTGACCTGGGTGGGAAGCCCGGCCTCGTTAGCCCAGGTGAGGGCCTCGAGGGTCCTCACAAAAGTTCCCTCCTCCCCCCGGAAAGCGTCGTGGGTCTCGGCCCGGGCCCCGTCCAGAGAGAGGGCGAGCCGGGTGACCCCGGCCTCCTTCAGGCGGAAGATCATCTCTCGGGTGAGAAGGGGGGTGGCCGCCGGGGTCAGGCCCACCTTCACCCCCAAGTCCCGGGCCCGTTGGATGAGGAGGAAAAGGTCCGGCCGGGCTAGCGGGTCTCCTCCGGTCAGGAGGAGGAGGGGCTTGGGCCGGTAGGTGGCCACCTCCTCCACGAGCCTTAGGCCTTCCTCGGTGGCGAGCTCCCCGGGAAGGGGGTGGGGCTCCGCCGAGGCCCGGCAGTGGTGGCAGGCCAGAAGGCAGGCGTGGGTCACCTCCCAGGCTACCAGGTAGGGGTAGTGGGCGAAGTCGGCTCGCTCCATAGATGCATCCTCAGGGCGGTGCGAGGTTTAGGCCATGACCAGGGTCAAAGGGAGGTGGGGGTAACCCCCACCTCCCGTCTAGACCTTCAGTAGATGTCGTAAGCGGTGTTGAAAACGTTGAACTTTCCGGTGGGGGTCCGCACCCAGTCCCCGGTGATCCGGGCCTTCTCCCTCAGGGTGAGGGCATCGTAGACCACGATGAAGGTGGGGGTGTCCTTGCTGCCCCAGGCGGAGACCCAGATCTCCGTCCCGCCCTTGTTGAACTCGGGGTGGACCATCCGGGCCTTCAGCTCCTGGGCCTCCGGCACCTCCCAGCACTTGGTGACCTCCAGCTTGCGCTTGTCGATGGCGCAGAGGCTGGCGGCCGCCTGGGGGCTTGGGCTCATGGGGAAGTCCACGATGACCCAGGGGCTGTTGGGGTGGGTCTTGATGAAGAGGTTGCCGGTGTAGGGAAGCTGGATCCGCTTGACCACCTTCCAGGCGTACTGCGGGTGCTTCTCGGGGTCCACGCCCACCACGGTCACCTCGGGGCTGCCGATGTTCCCCGTGGCCCAGACTGGGCCATAAGTGGGGTGGGTCCAGTTGGAGCCGCGGCCCGGGTGGGGCCTGACCCCCGCCTCCACCTCGGCCGCGAACTCCCGGGTCTTGGTGTCTATGACGATGAGCTTGTTCACCGCATTGGCCGCCACGATGAAGTAGCGCTTCAGGGCCCAGCCCCCGTCGTGGAGGAAGAGCTCGGTGTCAATCATGGTGATGGGCAAGGGCCGGCCCGACTTCGTGAGCTGGGAGTAGTCCACCAGCCAGGTCTGCCCGGACTCCTTGAGGTTCACGATCCACTCGGGGTTGAAGTGGCTGGCCACGATGGCCGCCACCCGGGCTTCCTGGACAAACTCCCCCGCCCCCTTGGCGTAGGACATGGTGGAGACCATCTTGATGGGTTCCAGGGTCAGCCCGTCCAGGACCACCATGGTGGGCGGCCAGTAGCACCCCACCACCGCGTACTTGTCCTCGTAGCCCTTGAACTTGCTGGACTCAATGGAGCGGGCGTCGATGCAAGGCTTGGACTCGGCCACTACCTGGGGCGGGTTCATCCAAAGGTCAATGAGGCTGGCCTTCCCGTCCCGGCCGATGGCCATGAAGTAGCGGCCGGTGGCGCTGGAGCGCAGGATATGGGTGGCGAAGCCCGTAGGGACGACGGCCACCAGCTCCTTCTTGTCCCCGTCAATGATGGCCACCTGCCCGGTGTCCCTAAGCACCTGGCCAAAGAAGTTCTGCCAGTTGCGGTTGTGCTGGGGCCTGGTGGGCCGCTTGTCCACAGGGACGTGCACCTTCCAGGTCTTGAGGATCTCGTCAAAAGAGAGGATGGGGGGCGTGGGGGGTTCCTCCAGGAGGAAACGGGCGCTGATCTCCACCTCCTTGTCGCTCAGGATGCCCTGCCGCCCCCAGTCGGGCATGCCCCCAGGGAGGCCGCCGAAGATCACGGCCTTGAGGTACTCGAGGCCCCTCTCCGCCATCTTCTTGGGTTCTAGGGATGGTCCGGTGGCCCCTTTGCGCAGGACCCCGTGGCAGCCGGCGCAGCGGTCAAAGTAGATCTGCGCCGCCTGGGCCCGCTCCTCCGGGGTCAGGGGCGGGGGGCTTTGGGCAAGGGACCAGCTCAGCACCGCCAGGAATCCGAAAACCCAGTAGCCTTTTTTCCGCATGACCTTTTCACCTCCGAAACCAGGATAGAATAGTCCGAATAGGACAGATGTCCTAAGACAAAAGTCCCTACCCTTAACGTCATTAACCCAAGGTGGGTGCCTCGAGGTCCCAGGGACATTCGCCCCAGGCAGGGGAAAGAGGGCGTGGCTATGATAGGGTGGATGCGGTTGCTAGCCTTGGGTCTAGGGTTCTTCTTCACCGGGCTGGGCTTCTTGGGGAGCTTCCTCCCCATCCTGCCTGCCACCCCCTTTTTCCTCCTGGCGGCCTACTTTTTCGCCCGGTCTGACCCCCGCCTCGAGGCCTGGCTCCTTAACTTCCCCCAGGTGGGCCCGGTGATCCGGGACTACCGGGAAAGCCAGGGCATCCCCTATGGGACTAAGGTCCTAGCTACCCTCCTGGCCTTTTCGGGTGCCCTCCTCAGCCTTCTCCGCCTGCCCCACCCCCTAGGCCAGGCCCTGGTGGTGGGCCTGATTGCTTACGGAATCTACTTTATCTGGAGAAAGGTGCCCACAAAAAAGGCCTAGCGGCCCCACCCCTTCCAGAAAGCCCAGAACACCAGGCCCTGCCAAAGGGCGAGCAGGATTCCCAGCCCGTCCCAGGGCGCGGGGCCTCCCCAGGCCCAGCCGTACGGGGTCGGAAGGGGCAGACCCCAGGTCCGGGTTGCCGCATAGATCAGAACCAGATAGAGGGCCGTCAGCCCCGTCAGGTTGCCAAGGCCCTTTCCCAAGCGGTCCCTAACCGCCTCCGGCAGCGCCAGGAGGAGAAAGAGAAGGGTATAGCCTAAGCCTCCCTGAAGGACAAGCCCGGCCAGGAGGAGAACCTCGTAGGCAAAAGCTTCGGCCTCCCCTCCGTAGGCCTGGCGTCCCAGGCTAGCCAAAAGCTCCCCGCAGAAGCCCTGGTAGCCCAAGGTGGCGGCAAACCCTTGGAGATGCGCCGGCAAGAGGGCGAGAAGGGGCGGGAGCCAGAGGGGCATAGCCCCAGGATACAGGCCGGAGAGGGGACATTTGTACTTGACAGCTGGCGGGGTAGCGGTCCAAGCTATTTCCGGATATAGAGGTCCGGGTTTAGGAGGTGGACCATGCAAGAAAAAGGACACTGGCTTTTGGACAACCCCTGGCTCCTCCTTTTCATCCACGTGGCCCTCTTCGTGATCCTCTACCTGGCCTGGGGGTGGATGGACATCGCCCGGGTTCCCGGGGGTCAGTAGGAGGTTTTTATGCCCATCCATACACCACCCAAACACTGGCTAGAGGAAAGGGTAGGCCCTGAGGAGCGGGTCTGGCTGGTGCTGGCCGCCCTTTTCGCCATCGTCTTTCTCTCCGCCTTCATGGGCCTTTGGCACATGACGGGCAGTCAGACCACCCACGGGGAGGCCTACCGGGTGGACCCCAACGCTTTCCGGGAGAAGGTGATGGAGTTTGCGGAGCAGTACCGGGTGGGGGAGCTGAACGGCATTCCCGTGGTGGCCCCGCCCCCGGGGGATGTGTACCTTATGGCCCAGACCTTCACCTGGTACCCGGTGCTGAAGCTTAAGAAGGGGGAGACCTACCGCCTGCGGGTGGCCTCCGTGGACGTGCCCCACGGCTTTAGCCTCTACCCCCATGAGTGGAGCATCCAGCTTTATCCGGGTCACGAGTGGGTCTACACCTTTACCCCCACCAAGGCGGGGGAGTACGCCCTGGTCTGCAACGACTACTGCGGCCTAGCCCATCACACCATGGTGGGCCGAATCCTGGTTGAGGAATAGGAGGTGATCATGGCCTTTGCCTTGGAACGCACCTGCCCCGCCACGGGTCTGCGGCTTTTCAGCGCAGCGGAGACCCTGGTCAAGTGGAACGCGGTAGTCGCGGTGGTCTTTCTGCTCCTGGGCTTCCTCTGGGTCATCCCTTCCACCCTGAACCGGGTGCTGGGCCCTGAGGCCATCTCTCCAAACCTGTACTACCAGGCCACCTTCCTCCACGGCTGGAACATGCTCATCTTCTGGGTCCTCTTCTTTGAGGTGGCCCTCCTTTACTTCGCCGCCTCAGCCATCCTCAAAACCCCGCTGGCCTGGTCCCGCTTGGCCTGGGGCGGGTTTTGGCTCATGCTGGCCGGGGCTCTACTCATCAACTACCTGGGGATGACCCAGCCTGCATCCTTCCTCCCCTTCACCCCCTATGTCCCCCTTAAGGCCCCACCCCTCTTTTACCTGGCCATCCTCCTCTTCGCTGTGGGGGCCATCCTGGCCGTTTTGGTCTTCTTCGCCACCCTCTACGGGGCCTGGAAGGCCAGAACCTATGGGGCCAGCATGCCCTTGGCGGCCTTTGGGGCCCTTACGGCCGCCATCCTGGCGGTGACCACGCTGCTCTCCGGGGCCATCGCCTTTATTCCCGCCTTCTTCTGGTCCCTGGGGCTGATCCCTGAGTTGAACGCCCTCTGGTGGCGGCACACTTACTGGGGCTTCGGCCACGGGGCGCAGCAGGTCAACCTGGCGGCCATGGTGACCGCCTGGTACCTCCTGGCCCTCTTCACCGTGGGGGGCACCACCCCCAGCGAGCGGCTTTCCCGGATCGCCTTCTTCCTCTACCTCTTGGGCATCAACCTGGGTTCCGCCCACCACCTCCTCACCGAGCCCACAGGGGCGCTTTCCAGCGCCTGGACCTGGGTGAACACCGGCTACCTCATCCACGTGGCCGTGCTGGGGAGCCTGATCCACGCCTTCTCCGTGCCGGCCGCCGTGGAACGGGGCCTCCGGCTTAAGGGCTTCACCCAGGGCCTCTTTGGCTGGCTCCTGCGGGCCCCCTGGGCCAATCCCGGCTTCTCCGCCTTGGTTCTATCCGTAGTCCTCTTCGGCTTTCTGGGGGGGACGAGCGGGGTGACCATGGGATCCTACAATGCCAACCTCAAGTGGCACAACACCCTGGCGGTGGTGGGCCACTTCAAGGGCACCGTGGTGGCGGGCATGACCCTAGCCTTCATGGGCCTCACCTACTACCTCCTCCCCCTTCTCTTCCGCAGGCGGCTGGTGCTGCCTGGCCTGGCAAGAGTCCAGCCCTGGCTTTTTGGTCTGGGAATGGCCCTTCTTTCCCTCGCCATGATGCGTCTGGGGGTGGTCTACGGGCTACCCCGGCGCTTCGGCGACACCTTCACTTTTGGGGGGAGCGCTTTCGCCTTTAGCTACCCCCCCGAGGCCACCTTCCTCCTGGCCCTCATGGGGATTGGTGGGACCTTGGCCCTTCTCGGGGGCCTGGCCTTCGTCCTGGTGGCCGTGGGAACCATTCTTTGGGGCAAGCCCTTAAGCGATGAGGAGATCCGCACCGCCTACCAGGTGAAGCCCGAGGAGGGCGAGGTTCGCCCCAGAGGGGTCTACACCCTGGTCCTAGCCTTCCTGGTCTTTTTCCTGGTCTACTACCTCTACAACCACTGGTTCCTTTCCCAGGCTTGGTTCATCGGCAGACCCTAGGCTGCCCTTCCTCCCGGGTGGCCCTTCCCAGGGGCCACCCCTCCCTATAGTGAAGGGGATGAAGCACCGCGCTTTGCTCAAACGGGAAGAGACCTACGCCCTCCACGCCCTTTTGCTCCTGGCGGAGGAGCCGGGGCTTTCTGCCCATGAGGTCGCCGAAAAGCTTAAGGCCCCGCCGGCCTTTATGGCCAAGGTGCTGCAGAGGCTGGCCAGGGCAGGCCTGGTGGAAGGCCGGGTGGGGCGCGCCGGGGGGGTGTGGCTCAGGCTTCCCCCGGAGGAGATCACCCTGCTCAGGATTATGGAAACCCTTTCTGGTCCCGTCACCCTAGACCTCTGCGCCACCTTGAAGCGCTGTCCCACGGAGGAGCGCCGGGGCTTCTGCTACCTGAAGCCCAACCTGGTGCGCATGAACCTAGAGATCCGAAGGGCCCTGGCTGGGCTTAGCCTAAAGGATCTCCTGGCTCAGGAAAGGGGGACTTGATCTGGGTCATGGCGGTCTGGCCCCGGCAAGGGTGAACTGGGGGCATGGAAGTCCTCACGCTGACTACCCCGGTCAATGAGGTGTTGCGCCGCTATCCCAGGGCCGTGGAACTCCTTACCCGGCTTGGCGTGGATACCTGTTGCGGCGGGGCGGAGCCTTTGGAGGAGGCGGCCCGCCAAGCGGGGGGGGACCCTAGGGAGGTTTTAGAGGCCTTAAAAGCTTTTCTAAAGGAGGGGGCCCGGTGAACCTTCTGGAAAAGGCTTGTTACGGCGAGGTTCGCGGAGTAGAGGTTCTGGCCGATCACCCTGAGGTGCGCCTCGTCCTCTTCAGCCTGCAAGGCGGACAAGAGGTGCGGGGCCGGGGCGAGCCCCGGGTCCACCTCCTCTGCCTCGAGGGGATGGGCACCCTCTTTGCGGGGAACAAGGAGGTGGTCGCCGCGCCCGGCACGCTCCTCGCTTGCGAGCCTGGCGAGCCTCACGGGGCTAGGGCCGGGGAAGGGCGGTTGCTGGTTCTTGGGATCCTCACCCCTAAACCATGATCCTGGCGAGCCGTCTCGCCCTCACCACAGCCCTCCTCTGGTTTGTGGCCGCCAATCTGGTGGGGCTTTTCCTGGGCGTGGGCTTTCTGCCCCACACCTGGCGCCCCGCTCACGCCCACATGCACCTTTTGGGCTTCGTGAGCCTTATGATCTACGGCGTGGCCTACCATGCCCTGCCCCGTTTCCGTGGCGTGGTCTTCCGTAGGCCGGGGATTGCTCTCCTCCAGGTGGGACTGGCGAACCTGGGCCTTTTGGGCATGGCCCTGGCCTGGGGGTTGGGCTTGGGGGCGGAAGTCTGGGGAGCCTTCGCTGGGCTCTCCTTTGCGGCGGGGCTTCTCTTCGCCTGGATGGCCTGGGAGATCCTTTGGGGCTAGAAACTCCCGTCCTGGCCCGCTTCTTTACTCTTGAGGTGCGTATGCGTGCGACCGCAGGCGTTCCCCTGAAGTCGGTGGCCCTTCCCACGGAGCACGGGGGTTGGGGCTTCACACTGGAACCGATCCTATTGGCCCTCCTCCTGAGCCCGGGCCCCCACAGCCTGGGACTGGCCTTCCTCGGCCTCTTCGGCTTCCTGGCCCGCCATCCCCTGAAGCTCCTTTACCAGGACCTTAGGCGGGGGAAGCGCTACCCCCGCACCCAGCTGGCCTTAAGGGTGGCGGGGGTGTACCTGACCCTGGCCCTGGCGGGCTTCCTCCTAGCCCTCTTCACCGCCCAAGGCCCCCTTCTCCTTCCCCTAGCCCTGGCCCTGCCCTTGGGGGCCTACATGCTCTGGGCCGACCTCCAGGGCAGGGCGCGGGAGCTCTTTCCCGAGATCGCCGCCGCCCTCTTCATGGCCGCCTTCGCCCCCGCCGGGGTCCTGGCGGGGGGGCTTGGGGGAGAGGTGGCCCTGGGGAGCTTTCTGGCCCTGGCCCTTAGGGACGTGGCCGCCCTCTACTACGCCAGGACCCAGGTCCTGCGGGCCAGGGGGGTGGCCCTCAGGCGCTTCCCCGCTCACCTGGCCCTCTGGGGGGCCGTGCTCCTGGCCGGGCTCGCTGGGCAAGCGGGGCTTCTTCCCTGGGCCACGGGACTCGCCCTCCTTCTCCTCGCCTTCTACGGAAGTCTGGCCCTCATGAGGCCCCCGGTGGCTGCCCGGGTCATCGGCTGGACGCAGATGGGCTTTGGCCTCCTGGTGGTCCTGGCCACCGCCTTGGGCTATACCCTGGAGGGGCTTCCCACGGCGCTCCTTTGGGTCCCGGCCCTTCACCGGAGCCTAGGCTATCTCCTCATCGCCTTGGCCTTCCTGGCGGGCTTCTACCTCTTCACGCAAAGGGAGGTGCCTCGGGTGGCCAGGGTTCTCCTGGGGCTATACGATCTGAACGCCCTTCTCGGCCTCCTCTACCTAGCCTTTTCCGGTAAGCTCCTGCCCCACCCCCTCTTGGCCCTTCTGGGGGTGGTCTTGCTCCACGCTCTGCTGAAACGGCCCTACCCCTGGCCCGGGGTGGGGTTTCTCCTCCTGGGGGTTCTCCTCCTTTGGCGTTGAGCTCGGTGTAGTGTACCGGAGCCCTTGCCCTAGAGGCTTTTCCCGTGCTAGGGTCAAGGGCATATGTGGCGGGTCTTGGTGTCCGACGAGATGCGCCTGGGGGAGGTCAGGTACCCGGGGGTCCTCCTGGACTACCGCCCGGGGATTGGGCGGGAGGAGCTTTTAGAGGTCATCCCCGCTTACGATGCCCTCATCACCCGAAGCCGCACCCAGGTGGACGCAGAACTCCTGAAGCGGGGGAAGCGCCTCAAGGTGGTGGGCCGGGGCGGGGTGGGGGTGGACAACGTGGACCTCGAGGCCGCAAGCCGCCTGGGCATCCTGGTGGTGAACGTCCCCGAGGCCAACACCCGCTCGGCGGCGGAGCTGGCCTTCGGCCTCCTCCTCTCGGCCGCCCGGGGCATTGCCCTTTCCGACCGCAAGATCCGCGCTGGGGAGTGGGACCGGAAGTTCCTGGGCCTGGAGCTTAGGGGCAAGACCCTGGGCATCGTGGGCCTGGGGCGGATCGGGAGCCAGGTGGCCCGCTTCGCCAAGGGGTTTGAGATGCGGGTCCTGGCCTACGACCCCTACATCCCCAAGACCCGGGCGGAGAGCCTGGGGGTGGAGCTTCTGGAGCACCTGGAGGACCTCCTCCGCCAGAGCCACTTCCTCACCGTGCACACCCCCCTCACCGAGGAGACCCGGGGGATGATCGGCCGCCGGGAGCTCTACCTCCTTCCCCGGGGGGCGGTGGTGGTGAACGCCGCCCGGGGTGGGATCGTGGACGAGAAGGCCCTCCTGGAGGTCCTGGAGGAGGGGCACCTCTTCGCCGCCGGCCTGGACGTCTTCGCCCAGGAGCCCCCGCCCCAGGACCACCCCCTCCTCCACCACCCCAAGGTGGTCCTCACCGCCCACCTGGGGGCCAACACCTTTGAGGCCCAGGAGCGGGTGGGGGAGGCCATCCTGGAAAGGGTGGTGCGCACCCTGGAAGGGGACCTCTCCTACGCCCTGAACACCGGCTTTGACCCCGAGGCCCTCGAGGCCCTAAGGGGCTTCCTCCCCCTGGGGGAGGCTTTGGGGAAGCTTTTGGCCCAGATCACCCGGGGACGGCCAGAGACCCTGGAGGTGCGCTTTTTGGGCCAGTACGAGAAGGACCCCGAGCCCGTGGCCAGCGCCGTGGCCAAGGGGCTCCTCTCCCGGGTCCTGGGCCCTGAGGCGGTGAACCTGGTCTCCGCCCGGCCCCTCCTGAAGGACCGGGGCATAAGGCTCATCACCCTCAGGGAGGAGGAGGCGGGGGAGTACACCCGGCTTTTGGAGGTGCGCCTCACCACGGACCAGGAAACCCGCCGGGCCCGGGGGGTGGTCATTGGGAGCAAGCCCCGGCTGGTGGGCATTGACGACTACGCCCTGGAGGTGGTCCCGGAAGGGTACATGCTGGTCTGCGTCAACTACGACCGCCCGGGGGTGGTGGGCCAGGTGGGGACGCTTCTCGGGGAGGCCGGGGTCAACATCGCCGGGATGCAGCTGGGCCGGGACGTGCCCGGGGGGCGGGCCCTTTTCGTCCTCACCGTGGACCAGAAGCCTAGCCCCGAGGTGGTGGAGGCCCTTAGGGCCCTTCCCGTTTTGGAGCGGGTGGACCTGGCGGAGCTCTAGGGGGAGGTTGGCCTCCCCCTTTTGCTCTTCACGCCTCTTTCGGCCCAAAAGTTCAGACTTGACAGAACAAACAGAACACTCAAAATGAGGGCATGAGCCCTCCCCTGAAGGCCTGGGTGGAGGAGACCGCCCTCCTCTTTGAGGGGCTGGGCCTGCCGCGGATGGCGGGCCGGGTGTTGGCCTGGCTCCTGGTGGCCGACCCCCCGGAGCAGACCCTTAAGGAGATAGGGGAGGCCCTGGGGGTGAGCAAGGGTGCCCTGAGCCCTGCTCTGCACCTCCTCCTTCGCCTGGGACTGGTGGAACGGGTCCGCAGGTCCGGAGAGCGCTCCGACCGGTATCTGGTGCGGTCTGAGGCCTGGAAAAGGCTCCTCATGGAGAAGGCCAGGGGCATGGGCCTCTACCGGGAGGCGGCGGAAAAGGGGCTTGCCCTTCTCCCTCCGGAAAGAGGGGAGCGGCTGAGGGAAATGCGCCGCCTCTACGCCTTCTTTGAGCGGGCGCTTCCCGAGCTTTTGCGGCGCTACGAGGAGGAAGCATGACCCTCTTGCGCCTCGCTTGGCGGAACGTGTGGCGCCAGAGGCGGCGCACCCTTCTCCTTTCCCTGGTGGTGGTCTACGTGACCGTGGCCGTCCTCTTCATGCTGGGCTTTCTGGACGGCTACGGGGAAAGCCTGGTGGAAAGCTACGCCGCCTACGTGGAGGCCCCGGTGGTGGTGGCCCCCAGGGCCTTCTTTGAGGACCCGGACCTGGAAAACGGCTTCAAAAGTCCCTTCCAGGTGGACCACCCTAAGGTGCTGGCCCAAAGCCCCAGGCTTTCGCTTCCCGCCCTCCTCCGCTCCCCCTACCGGTCCCTGGGAGGGACCCTCCTTGGGGTGGACCCGGAAGGGGAGAGAGCCCTTTCCCGGGTGCCCGCCAAGGTGGTGGAGGGGCGGTGGCTTTCTGACCCGGGGGAGATGGTCTTGGGCCAGCGCCTGGCGGAGCGGCTGGACGTGCGGGTGGGGGAGAGGCTTCTGGTGGAGACGGGCAAGGGGGCCTTGGGCCTAACCGTGGTGGGCCTGGTCCGCTCTGGGGTTTCCAACGTGGATTTCTATGGGGCCTACGCCCACCTCTCCGACGCTCGGGCCCTTTCCGGGATTTGGGCCACCCATCTGGCCCTGAAGGTTCCTAAAGGCCAGGAGGAGCGAGTGGCCCGGGATCTCAACGGCAGGCTTCCCCCGGGGTTGGAGGCCCGGGGGGTCTGGGACCTCATGGGCCCTATCCGGGCCGACTACGAGGCGAACCGCCTCTTCTTCTTCCCCCTTCTTGGCCTCTTCCTCCTCCTGGCCGCCCTGGCGGTGGTGAGCACCGCCTACGTGAGCGTGCGCGAGAGGCTCAGGGAGTTCGCCGTGGCCGAGGCCCTGGGCCTCACCCCCAGGCGCTTGGCGGGGCAGGTGGCCCTGGAGGCCGCTTTCGCTAGCGGTCTGGGCTTCCTCCTGGGTCTCCTTTTGGGCTACGCTCTCCTTTGGTACACCTCCACCCACGACGTTTTTGGCCCCCTCATGCGCCTTTCCGTGGAGCTCCTTCCCGAGGCGGGCCTGGCGGAGCACCTCTACACCGCCCTCCGTCCGGGCTACGCCCTCTTCGCCTTCTTGGTGGTCCTCTTTTCCGCCCTCCTGGCCCTGCTTTTCCCCGGGCGGCTTCTTCTTAGAATGGAGGCTTCCCGCTACCTAAAGGAGGCGTGAGGATGAAAAAAGGCCTCTGGTTCCTTTTTCTTCTGGCCCTGGCCCTGGCCCAAAGCCCCCTGGAGAAGCTGAAGGCCGCCCTGGACCGCCTACGGGGCCCGGCCCACGAGGGGGTGTACCTCCTCCGGGTGGAGCGGCCGGGCTTGGAAAAGGTCTACCGCCTCAAGGTCTACACGGACGTGGAGCGGGCCCACTTCCGGGTCCTGGAGCCCAAAGGGGAGGCGGGCCTGGCCTACCTCTCCTTGGGGCAGGACCTCTACCTCTACGACCCCCGCCTGGGCCGCACCCTGCGCCTGCCTCCTTCGGCCAGGGGCGAGCGCTTTCTGGGCTCTGACCTCACCTACCAGGACCTCATGGGCCGGGACCTGGAGCGTCTTTTTGAGGTCTCGGAAGCGGAGGGGACCTTGGTCCTCACCCCCAGGCCCGGGGCCCCCACCCCCTACGGGAAGGTGGAGGTCTACCTTAAGGAAGGCTTCCTGGAGCGGGTGCTCTACTTTGACCAGAGGGGGCAGGCCGTGCGGGAGCTTCTCCTCAAGGGGTACCAGGCCCTTTCCGGAGGCGTTCTCCCTCGGGAGATGGAGCTCAAGGACCTCCTCCGCCCCGGTTACCGCACCCTGGTCCAGATCCTGGAGGTGCGGGCGGGGCCTGTGCCGGAGCGGTGCTTTACTCCTCTTTATCTGGAAAGGGGGTGCTAGGGTGCTCCGGATGGCCTGGCGGAACCTCTTCCGCGCTCCCGGGCGGAACCTGACCACGGGGGGCGTGGTGGCCCTGGTGGTCTTTCTCGCCCTGGTCTTCCTCTCCCTCTATGGGGGGGCCATGGACGCCTTCTTCCGGCTCCTTCTGGAGCGCACGGGCCATCTGGTGGTGCGGGTCCAGGGTTATGGGGAGAAGGAAAGCCTGGAGGAGCTGGCCTTCCTCCCCCCGGCCATGGACCTGCCCCCAGGATCCCAGGTGGAAGGGGTTTTGGAGGGGGCGGCCCTCCTCATCGCCGGGGAGCGGACCCGCCCCGTCCTTCTCACGGGCCTCGAGGCCCAAGGCTTCGCCCGCTACCGGGCCTATCTGGCCGCCGGCAGGCTTCCTTTGGCCTCGGGGGAGGCCCTTCTCGGGGAGGCCTTGGCCCGGGCCCTCCAAGTGGGCCTGGGGGAGGAGGTGGTGGCCTACGCCCCGGGGGGGATGGGCCTTGGGGTCTACGCTTTCCGGGTGGTGGGCCTGTTGGATCTCCCGGAAACCTCCCTGGAGGCCCGCACCCTCCTGGTGCCCCTGGAGGATGCCCAGGCCCTCCTCTTTCCCGGGCGGGTGACCCGGCTGGAGGTGCGGCTTTCCGGGGTGGGCCTTTACGAGACCACCCCCTTGGAAGCCCTGAAGGAGGAGCTCGCCTCCCGCCTCCCAGGCCTGGCGGTGGAAACCTGGCTGGAGGCCAACCCCGCCTACGCCGCCGTCCTTCCCCTTTACGACCTGGTGATGGCGGTCTACGTGGGCTTCTTCTTCCTTTTGGGGGGGCTCATCCTGCTTAACACCCTCTACCTCTCGGTGGTGGAGCGGGTGCGGGAGTTCGGCCTCCTCCACGCCCTGGGCCTCACCGGAGGCCGGGTAATGGGGCTTTTGCTCTGGGAGAGCCTTTTCCTGGTGGGGGCGGCCACCCTGGTGGGCCTGGGCCTGGGGCTTCTCGTCCACCTGGAGATGGCGGACGGCTTCCGCCTGCCCTTTCCCGACTGGGTCCTGGAGCAGTACCGGGAGTTCGGCCTTCCGGAGGTCCTCTACGGGCGGCTTGGGGTGAAGGAGGTCCTCCTCACCCTGGGCTACGCCTTTGGGGTGGCCCTCTTGGCGGCGCTTTGGCCCGCCTGGGTGGCCTCGAGGCTGGAAGCCGTGGAGGCCATGCGCTACGTGCCCTAGAGGAGGCGGTATGGCCCTCATAGAAGCTAAAGGCGTGCGCAAGGTGTACCGGGGGGATGGCGTGGAAACCGAGGCCCTTAGGGGGGTGGACCTGAAGGTGGAGGCCGGGGAGTTCACCGCCCTGGTGGGGCCCTCAGGGAGCGGCAAGAGCACCCTTTTGCACCTCCTTTCGGGGCTGGACCTGCCCACGGAGGGGGAGGTCTTGGTGGGTGGGGTGGCCATCTCCCGGCTTTCCCGGGCCCAGAGGGCCCGCTTCCGGCTGGAGAGGATGGGCCTCGTCTTCCAGGCCTACAACCTCTTTCCCGTCCTCACCGCCCTGGAGAACGCCGCCTTCGTCCTGGAGGCCCGGGGAGTGCCCAGGGCGGAGCGGGAGCTCCGGGCCCTTATGGCCCTGGAGGCTTTGGGCCTCAAGGAGAAGGCCCACCGCTTCCCCCGGCAGCTCTCCGGGGGGGAGCAGCAACGGGTGGCCGTGGCCCGGGCCCTGGCGGCGGAGCCCCTCATCGTCTTGGCCGACGAGCCCACCGCCAACCTGGACTCCAGGACCGGCCTGGCCCTCATTGAGCGCATGAAGGCCCTGAACCGGGAGCGGGGGGTCACCTTTCTCTTCTCCACCCACGACCCCCGGCTTCTGGAGCACGTGGGCCGGGTGGTGCGCCTGGAGGA
>Ga0197142_1001150_pt1 | contig 24459 bp, 24 predicted proteins | sample GBS60_MetaG_FD_148614 | JGI IMG/M metagenome (GOLD analysis project Ga0197142, IMG submission 148614) | Sediment microbial communities from Great Boiling Springs, Gerlach, Nevada, United States - GBS 60_MetaG | ecosystem: Environmental > Aquatic > Thermal springs > Hot (42-90C) > Sediment... | reverse complement strand
TCTCAATACTCCACACTTTGGGGATCTGCTGGGGTTCTGGCTCGTCAACGACTACTATCCGGTGCTCTTCACCGACGAGGAGATCAGAGCCAACGCGGAGTCCGAGCAGGAGTTTCGCGGGAGCTGACCTTCTGCCCCCTCACCCCTCTGCTCCCCTCTCCCCTCTGAGGGAGAGGGGCCGGGGTGAGGGGCCTTTCCAACGACATCACGGACGGATCGGCGGGGGCCGGGCAGAAGTGCGCCCGGCCCCTATGAATATGATTATGATGATAAAGAAGAATCGCTAGCACCATAGCCCCTTGCTCTGCTATAATAGCCCCTCTATGAAGGGCTTCTATAAGACTCGGGTCTATATAGTGCGTCACGGCGAGACTGATTGGAACGCGGAGCTGCGCGTCATGGGGCAAGTAGACATCCCGCTCAACGAGCGCGGACGCGCTCAAGCCCGCCGCACTGCCGAGCTGCTCTCACAAGAACACTTCGATGCGATCTATTCGAGCGATCTCGTGCGCGCCGTCGAGACGGCCCAGATCATCGCCGCGCCCCATGCGCTCGATGTGCTCACGATCCCGGAGCTCCGCGAGGCGTATTATGGGCTGTGGGAGGGGCTCACCCGCGATGAAGTGCTCAAAAAATTTCCCGAAGAGTACGCGATGCGCACGCTTGACCCGGCGAACTTCCGCCCCTCTGGCGGGGAGAGCCGAAAAGAGCTTTATACCCGCGCCGCGCGGATCTTCTCCGAGCTTGTCGCGCGCCACCCCGACCAACAGATTCTCATCGTGAGCCACGGTGGGACAATTCGGGCGATCTTGCGCTTTGCGCTGGGCCTGGGGCCCGGCGATGGCCACTTCGCCGTAGATAATTGCGGGGTTACGATCATTGACAGAGAAGAAGACGGCTCTTACGAGATCTTCACGGTCAACTCCGTCTTTCACTTGAGAGAGCTGCGCACGGAGGATTTTTTCTAAGCCCCCTCACCCCCATCCCCTCTCCCTCAGTGGGGAGAGGGGAGATGGAAATGGTGACCATGTATGTCACGTATGCCAGAGTACCGACGATTACTGACCCGTGCACTGCGTCAGAACATGACGGAAACCGAAGCGCTTCTCTGGGAGCATTTGCGTAATCGTCAGCTCAGTGGGCTTAAATTTCGTCGTCAGCGGCCATTGGGGCGATATATCACAGATTTCTGTTGTGATGAAGCAAAGCTTATCATCGAAATCGAAGGGGCAGTTCATGATTCACCCGCTCAGAAAGCCTATGATCAAATCCGCCGACGCGACCTTGAGGCTCGCGGTTACGTGATACTACGCTTTCGAGTTGAAGCAGTTCAGCATCGGCTACCCGAGGTATTGAAGCGAATTCAACAGGTTGCCCTGAAGCTACTGCGCCGTTCTGATCGCTCAACTCTGTTGAAGAAGCGGTGATCCCCCTCTCCCCTAAGAGGGAGAGGGGCTAGGGGTGAGGGGGGCAATCCTACTTCCCCGCACGACCGCCATCACCGGCCAGCCGCGCAGCCTCATCCCCTCATAGGGCGACCAGCCGCACTTGCTCTGCACGGCTTCACGAGTGATTGTCTTCTTGATATCAGGATCAACGACGACAAGATCGGCATCCAGCTCAACGGCGATCTCGCCCTTGGGCAGCCCAAAGCGCTTCGCGGGATTTCTACAGCAGACCTCGACCAGCCGCGCGAGCGAAATTTTATCAGCGTTGACAGCATCGAAGAGCAACGGCAACAGAAACTCTACCCCCGGCACTCCCGCAGGGGCTCTCTCGTACCCGACGCTCTTCTCTTCAATCGTGTGCGGCGCATGGTCGGTCGCAACTATGTCTATCAAGCCCTCTCCCAGGGCCCACCAGAGAAACTCTCGGTCTTCTTCGGTCGCCAACGGCGGGTTCATCTTCAGCCACGCCCCGCGCTCCTCTCTGTCTTTGGCCGTGAAGTACAGATAGTGCGGGCACGTCTCGAACGAGACATCTATCTTTGACTTTTTCGCTTCTAGAATAGCTTCGATAGCCCGCTGCGTCGTCACGTGCGCGAGGTGCAGCTTCGTCTCATAAGCTGCTGCTAAATCCAAGACATAACAAATATCGTCGGCTTCGTGGGCAGTGACGTCTTTGGGATCGCCGCCGCGCTGCGCGTGCACCGTGAGGATCTTCTCGGTCTGGGCGATGATCTTGAAGATCTCTCGATGCAGCTTCTTATCGCTGATCACTAACTGTCCCGTCGTTTCCCCAAGATAGAGCTTGAACGCGTCCACGTGCTTGGCAAGCTCCTCTAAACTCTGAAGGTTCTCTTTGGTGATCGCGCCGTAGACGTAAGCGTTGATCGCAGAGGCTTGCGCACGGCGCCGGTAGTCGCGCACGCGCGCCACAGAGTCTAGAGGGGGCTGGGTGTTGGGCATGGCGAAGACCGTCGTCACGCCACCAGAGAGGGCGGCGCGCCCCAGCGACGCCCAGTCTTCTTTGTGAGATTGCTCGAAATCACGGACGTGCACGTGTACGTCAATCACGCCGGGCAGAACGATCTTCCCCGAGCAGTCTAGGCGCTCTTCCCCCTCGAGATGGCGCCCGAGGGCGCGAATCTTCTCGTCGAACGCGATATCGAGCTTGCGCAGATCGCCATCTATGAAGATCTCCGCGCCAGTGATAATAGTCTCTTTCATTGCTCAAATCTCCCTCACCGCGCCGATGATCTCTTCTACGCTCGAAAAGCCGTTCTCCGTCAGCCATTGCTCAATCCCCGCCCAGAGCTTTTCAAAGACTGTTGGCCCTTCCCACAAGAAGAGCGTCCCAATCTGCACCACCGAAGCCCCAGCGAGAAAGTGCTTGATCGCGTCTTCAGGCTTAGTAATCCCGCCGACACCCCAGACGGCAATCTTCGATCTGTGCTTCTGAAAGAATTTGTAGAATCTGTGGACTTCCGCGAGCGCAATGGGCAACACCGCCGGGCCTCCTAGCCCACCGAAGCCCTCGTTGGGACGAATCACCTTCGTCCGCGTCTTCAAGTCAATATCGAGCGTCAACGGCTCAGAGTTGATCGTCGCGATGTAGGCGATCTCAAAATCAAGAAGCGTCCGGGCGACCTCCTCAAAGAGCTTGGGCGTGTTATTATACGGGGGAAGCTTAACCCCAATGGGGATCTTCACCTCGCGTGTGACGGCCTGTAAGACCACTCGCACACTGTGCGGGTCCATAGCGATGGGGACGTCTTCCAAGTTTGGACACGAGAGATTGAGCTCGAGGGCATCCGCACCAGCTCTCTCCATTGTCAACGCGATCTCGCGATATTGCTCGACGGGGGGGAGCTTATGGGCGCAGGGGGCACTCGCGATGCTCGCGATGATGGGTTTGCCGAACTCTTTGAGTCTTGGAATAAACTTTGCATACTCTTGGTAGCCGAGATTGGGCAGGCCCATCGAGTTGAGCGAGCCGATCCCGCCGTCTAAGTGCGAGCGCAGTCTTGGCTCAGGATTACCCTGACGCGGGCAGTGGGTCATACTCTTAGTGACGACCGCGCCAGCAGCTGAGCGTGCGATGCGCTCTAACTCTTCATACGTCACACAGTGGGGCCCAGAAGCGTTCGTGATGGGCGGGTAGGGTTTGATCTCCATGCTGGGGAGATTATAAAGCTTCTTAGCGAGGGCTGCCAAAATAGCCATTCATAAATCCGATCTCATGGGGCGGCCACACTTTCAAAAACGGCTCCCCAATAAAGTTCTTCTCGCACACGAACGGAAAATCCCAAAAACGCCCGTCTAAACTATTGCGGCTGTTGTCCCCCAAGACAAAGTAATGTCCCGGCGGGACTGTGAGCATAGCATCGCCCATCTTCCCAGAATTATAATAACACCGACGATCGGGATTGGGATGGTTTGGGTGATTGAACGCATCATCGGTCATGGGGACGCCGTTGACGTAGACATAGCAATCTTTGATCTGGACCGTCTGACCGCCCACAGCGATCAGCCTCTTGACATAGCGCACCCAGCGAGGCGCTTCGTCGGTACCCTCGTTGTGCCAGAAGACTATAATATCCCCGGGCTTAGGCTTGCGAAAATAGAACGAGATCTTATCTACAAAGAACGAGCTGCCGGCGGTGATCGTAGGCTCCATGGAGCCCGTGGGCACGCGCATGCGCACGATGACAAAATTCATCGTGATGAGCGCTAACACTATAGCGACAACGATGATCTGTAGCCAATCGAGGGCCCACTCCATCCCCGGGGTGGTCTCAATCCCGCGACGATTGAGCACGCGAGCCAACCAAGGCTTGGGGCGGTCCTCCTCGGGGACGATCTCGACGCGAGGAGCTGCCGACTCGCTGGGCAGGGGATCGTCCGGCTTCAGATCGTCAGGCATCGCTTATTTGCTGCTGGCTTCGAGAGCTTGCCGACGGAGATACGTCAAGCGCGCGCGGCGCGCCCGCCCACGCTCCACCACTTCGATCTTGGCGATCCGCGGCGAGTATAACGGAAAGATCTTCTCCACCCCAATGCCATAAGAGACTTTTCTCACCGTAAATGTCTTGCTCGCGCCGCTGCCGGCACATTTGATGACAATTCCCTCGAAGATCTGAATGCGCTCTTTTCCCTCCTTGGCCCCCTCGCCCCCCTCTAAGATGCGCTCATGCACCCGAATCGTATCCCCGGGACGAAATTCCGGGATGTCTCTCCTCATAAGCTCCTGCTCGATCTCACGAATGAGATTGCCCTTCATAGACGCTCACTCCCTTGGTGAGAGATTATCGGCGCCCGCGCAGCCGATCTAAGATAATAGCAGCAGCGGCGCGCACCGACAAGTGATTGTAGTCCGTTGGCCCCCAGATCGGGGGCAGAAAATAATCCATACGCTCTAAGACCTCGAGCGCCAACCCCCAGCCCGTCCCAAAGAGCACACAGACCGGACGGACATCCCGCTCGATCAGCTCGCGTAGCTTCTCATAACTGATGCGCGTTCCTGGCAGCTCTCGCGCGTCCGTGCCGATGAGCAGTGGGGCGAGGCCCTCGCGCTCCAGGACCTCTTTAAAACTAGTCTCCAGCCTATCAACAACGCGGGCCAGTTGCAAGGCCGGGCGCCGATAGGCCAGATCGGGCTCGGCCTTCAGCCAAAAATCTATTAATCTCTGAGCGATAGTCTGTTGGCTGGGCAGCGGCGTGACGATATAAAACTGCGCCACCCCATACGTGCAGGCGCTGCGCGCAATATCCGTCACGTCTAGGGGGGTGATCATCGTCGTGACGATCTTGTCATGGCGATCCCGACAGGGATAGTGCACAAGAGCAATATAGAGATTGCCCATAGCGACCTCTCCCCCAGCCCATTCACTCTCACCCCCACCCCTCTCCCCTCCGAGGGAGAGGGGAGCAGAGGGGTGAGGGGGCTAGGTTCCTTTCAGTAAATCTGGTCTATTCTTCAGTGTCTTCTCCAAGGCGGCTCGGCGCCGAAATTCTTCGATCTTCTTATGATCGCCGGTCAAGAGCACCTCTGGGACGCGCAGCCCGCGAAACTCCGGAGGGCGCGTATACTGCGGCGGCCCAAGCAATCGCTCGTTGTAGAACGAATCGTGCTCGAGCGACTCTTGCTTACCTACGACCCCAGGCACAAGCCGCGCCACACACTCCGCCACGACCGCCGCCGCCGCCTCGCCCCCACTCAAGACATAGTCCCCAATGGAAAGCTCATCGGTGCAGATATGCAAGACGCGCTCGTCTACACCCTCGTAGCGCCCGCACAGTAAAATAATCGCGTGCTCTTTGGCGAGTTCCTTGGCGATCTGCTGCGTGAAGAGCTTGCCCTGGGCCGACAATAAAATGACCCTAGGCTCAACGGAAAGTTGGCTCTTAATAAACTCGACGGCGCGGAAGAACGGCTCGGGCTTGAGGACCATCCCTGGGCCGCCCCCGTAGGGACGGTCGTCCACTTGTCTATGTTTATCAGTTGTGAAATCGCGCAGGTTGTGAATATAGATCTCGAGGATACCGGACTGGCGCGCCGCGCCGATCACCCCCGCGGCGAAGAACCCTTCAAGCATTTGCGGGAAGATCGTGACGATATCAATGCGCATGGCGAGCCGAGCGCGTCCTAAAGCGGCCGCGCCGCCGAGTGCGCTTAGCCGCTGCACGCGGCGGTGGCACCGGCCGCGCCTCGATCACGTCTAAGATCACTTCTTTGCCGACCGTGGCCCCGATCGCCCCCAGCACCTCGCGAATCGCCTCCGCGGTCCGGCCGCCTCGCCCCACTAGCCGCCCCATCTCGTCCTGAGGAACGCTGATATTGAAGATATCCACCTTGGGCGTCTCGATCCGCTCAATAACGATCTTCTCTGGCGCATCTACTAACGCCTTGATCAGATACTGCAAAGCCGCAAAGATGGGATTCACGTCTTCGCGAGACGCTGTTTGTGAAACTCAGCCAGGACGCCCTTCTTGGAGAGCAGATGGCGCGCCGTCTCCGTCGGCTGCGCCCCCCGCCCAAGCCACAGGAGCGCCTCAGCCGTGTCGATCTCATACTCTCCGTGCAGGACGTCGTACCACCCCAGGTCGGCGACCACACGGCTGTCCCGCGGGCGCGACTCCTCGATCACCACGATCCGATACGACGGCTGCGACCGCCGCCCGGTCCGCTTCAGCCTGATCTTCAATGCCATGAACTTCCTCCTCTTAATATTATCGCAAAAACGGCATCTGTGGGAGCTTCTTGCCCTTGAGCTGCTTCATCATCTTGCGCGCTTCCTCAAAGCGCTTTAGGAGTTTGTTTATATCGCTGACTTGCGTGCCACTGCCCAGCGCGATACGCCGCTTGCGCCGCGCATTTAAGATCTCGGGATGGCGCCGCTCCTGCGGGGTCATAGAGTTGATGATCGCCTCGATTTTGATAAGAGCTTTCTCGTCCACCTCGACCTTCTGCATCCCGGGGAGTTTTTCTAATAATTTCGTGATCGGCCCCATGCGGCGCAATTGCTGAATCTGCTGGCGGAAGTCTTCGAGCGTGAAGCTCTCCTTCTGAATCTTTCGCACAAACTCTTCGGCTTTTTTCGCATCTACACGAGCTTCGGCTTCCTCGATGAGCGAGAGGATATCGCCCATCCCCAAGATGCGCTCGGCCATGCGATCGGGATGGAAGACCTCTAAGTCTTCTAGCTTTTCGCCAACCCCGATGAATTTGATGGGCCGACCCGTCACCGTGACCATGGAGAGGGCCGCGCCGCCGCGGGCGTCGCCGTCGAGCTTCGTCAGAATAATCCCCGTTAGTCTCAGTCGCTGATCGAACGTCTGGGCGATGGTGACGGCCTCCTGGCCGGTCATCGCGTCCGCTACTAAGAGAATCTCCGAAGGCTGGAGGCGCTCCTTCATCTCGACGAGTTCTCTCATTAATTCTTCGTTGATCTGCAGGCGCCCTGCCGTGTCTATAATCACGACATCAAAAGAGTTTTTGCGCGCTTCGGTGAGCGCCCCTTCGGCCACCTCCAGGGGCGTGCGCCCCTCAGCGTAGACGGGATAGCCGAGCTTGGCCCCCAATTGCTTCAATTGCTCGAGAGCCGCAGGGCGCTGCAGGTCCGTGGCCGCGAGCAAGACCCTCTTGTGGAGCTTCTCCGTGAGATACTTGGCGAGTTTCCCGGCCGTCGTCGTCTTGCCCGAGCCCTGCAGCCCCACCAAGAGAAGCACGCTGGGCCAACTTGTCAAGTGCAGCGCGGCGCGCGTGCCCCCAAGGATCTGCACCAATTCGTCTCGGACGATCTTGACGATCTGTTGGCCGGGGGTGAGGCTCTCTAAAATCTGCGCCCCCAGGGCCTTCTGCTTGACGTCGTCAATAAATTTCTTGACGACCTTGTAGTTGACGTCGGCCTCGAGCAACGCCAGCCGGACCTGACGCAAGCCCTCGTCTAAGTCCTTCTCTGTGAGGGCGCCGCGCCGGCGCAATTGCGTCAAAATATTATTGAGCTTCTCAGTCAGCGCGTTGAACATAAGTGCTAGACCGGCTGTTGATTGTACCGAACATTTGCGATCCCGTCAATCAAAGATTCTTAGTAAACTTTCTCTCCAAAAACTGCGTGTCCACCTCCCCCGCCATAAACTCGGCGCTAGAGACGATCTCCAAACACAGATCGCGCGTCGTCTTGATCCCTTCGACCTCAAAACGCTTCAGCGCGTTGATCATCTTCAGGACCGCCTCGTGGCGCGTCTGCCCATGCACGATCACCTTCGCGAGCAGAGAGTCATAATAAGGCGTCATCGTGAGCCCGTCGTAGAGCGCCGTGTCCAGGCGCACCCCGTGCCCGCCCGGCAGCGCCTTAATCTTTATCATACCGGTCGACGGCGCAAAGTTTTTCTCCGGGTCTTCGGCGTTGATCCGACACTCGATCGCGTGGCCTTGAAGCTTTAAATCGTCTTGGCTGTAGCCCACGCGCTCCCCCGCCGCAATACGAATCTGCTCCTTAATGAGATTCTTTCCGACGCGCACCTCGCTCAGGGGATGCTCGACCTGGATGCGCGCGTTGATCTCGATGAAGTAAAATTCGTCCCCCGTGACTAAGAACTCTACCGTGCCGGCGTTCTGGTACTCGAGCGCCCGGGCTACGCGCACCGCCGCCTCGCAGAGCGCTTGGCGCATCTCCTCGCTGAGCGCCGGCGATGGGGACTCCTCTATGAGCTTCTGATACCGCCGTTGGATGGAGCACTCCCGCTCCCCCCAATGCACGATATTCCCATAGTGATCAGCGACTATCTGCACCTCGATGTGCCGCGCGCGAGAGAGATATTTTTCGATATAGAGTGTCGGGTCTCCAAACGCGGCCTCGGCCTCACGCTGCGCGGCGCGGAATTTCTCAAGAAGCTCCGACTCGTTAGAGACGATACGCATGCCACGCCCGCCCCCACCCGCCGACGCCTTCAAGAGTAACGGATACCCTATCTGTTCTACCGCTCTTTGTAAGTCCTCCTCGGAGCGCAATGCCCCCGACCCAGGGACCACGGGAACCCCTGCCGCACAAGCTATCTCCTTGGCGCGCAGCTTGTCCCCAGCTTTGCGCATCACCTCGTAGTTTGGCCCGATAAAAGCGATCTTAGAGGCCTCGCAGACCTCGACAAAGTGCGGGTCCTCCGCCAAAAACCCGTACCCAGGATGGATCGCCTCAGCGCGCGAGATCTCCGCCGCGCTCATCACCGCCGCGATCTTCAAATACGAGTGCTGAGGCGAAGCCGGACCAATGCAGTAAGCCTCATCAGCTAACCGGGTATGCAACGCCCCACGGTCCGCCTCAGAGAAGATGGCGACCGTGCTAATCCCTAGCTCGTGCGCCGCTTCGATGATGCGCACCGCGATCTCCCCGCGATTGGCCACGAGAATCTTCTTGAACATACTTCAAGGCCGGATGACCATCAGCGGCTGCCCGTACTCCACGGGCTTGCCGTCTTCGACTAAGATCTTCTCGACGACGCCAGCGTGCTCGGCTTTGATCTCGTTCATCACTTTCATCGCCTCGATGAGGCAAACGGTATCGCCCTTCTCCACACGATCCCCAACCTCAACGTAGGGGGGCTCCGTGGGCGCCGGCCGCCTGTAGAAGGTCCCCACCAACGGCGCTGTGATCACATAGCCACTCACGCCCGTGCTTGAGGGCGCTTGAGCAAGCTGCGGCCCCGACGCGCCCTGAGAGAAGCTGGGGACAAGACCCGCTGCGAAAGAGCGCGCCCCCTCCTTGCGCAACGTCAAGCGCGTCCCCCCTCGCTCTAAGATCAACTCCGACAGGGATGATCTCTCGAAGATCTCTATCAACCCACGAATCTCCTGGACATCCATAAGCTCCCTCCACAGATCTTTTAAGATACCCTATGCAAGGCAAGGTTTGCAAAGCCGGGGCGGTGAACTTATAATCGAAACTGCAACTCTCAACTCGTAGGTGGCAGCTCTATGAGTATAAGCTGGGGACTGATAGTGCTGGCTGTGTTGACCGTGCTGTCGTTCTTCTTTTCTGTGTCGGAGATGGCCATCGCCTCTGTCAGTCGCCTGCGCCTCAAGACGATGATCCGCGAGCACCCGCGCCAAGCGCGGGCCCTCCAAGCACTCCACGACGATCCCTCGTCGCTCATCACAGCACTGGCTATCATCAATAACTTCGTCAATCTCTTTGCGAGCTCCATCGCGACCGTGCTGACCCTGCAGCTCTTTCCCCAATTGAGCGGCTCCGAGACCGCCCTACTCGCCACGATCTTGATTACGATCTATCTGTTGATCTTCGGCGAGATCACTCCAAAACATCTGGGCAAGAACAACGCCGAGCGCCTCACGCCCATCGTGATCGGTCCGCTCTATTGGCTCTCCGTGGCCCTGCGCCCGCTGACCACAGCGTTCCAAGGGATAGCCAATGGGCTGTTGCGCTTGCTCCCCTCACAGTATCGCACGCGCGAGCCCGTGCACGTGAGCGAAGACCACCTGAAGCTCTTGATCGAGCTGAGCCAAGAGCGCGGCATCCTTCAAGAAGAAGAGGGCGAGATGATCCGGCGCATCTTCGTCTACGACGACCTTGTGGTGCAGCACGTCATGGTGCCGCGCACGCGCGTGGTGGCTATAGAGATTCATACGCCCTTGGCTGAGGTGCGGGAGATCATCGCGCGGGAGGGGCACTCCCGCTACCCCGTCTACGAGCGCAACTTAGACAATATCCGCGGGATCTTGCACGCGAAAGACCTCTTGCGCTTCGGCTATGCTGAGAAACAAAAGCTCGATGAGTACAAGAAGAAACTGCAAGACGAGCTGCCACGGCGCATGAGGGAAGCCCAATCCCCCGAAGAGCTGAAGAAGCTCGCCGAAGAGAAAGCCTTCTACGAAGCGGAAGTGCGGCGCCTGCGCGAGTTACTCAGCGGGGCGCGGCTGGAGCACATCATCCGTCCGGCGTTCTTCACCGCGCCCAATAAGCCCATCCGCAAGCTCTTGCGCGACTTCCAGAAGAACAAGAAGCACATGGCCATCGTCGTGGACGAGTACGGCGGGATGATGGGGATCGTCACCCTCGAAGACATCATAGAAGAGATCGTAGGGGAGATCCGCGACGAGTACGACGAAGCCGAAGAGAAGCAAGCAGCGCTGCAGATCAAGCAGCTTGCCCCTACAGTCTACCTTGTCGATGGGGAGACCCCGCTCGATGAGCTGAACGCGCGGCTCGCTTTAGACTTGCCCCTCTCGGAAGCAGTGACTGTTGGGGGGTTGCTCTTGCATCGGCTCGCGGAAATCCCTAAAGTAGGGACGACGCTCACAGTGGACGGCGCGCGCTTCACCGTGGTCGAGGCCACAGAGAAAGAGGTGCGCAAGGTGCGCGTCGAGATCTTAGCGACGTCGAAAGTCTAACTACACAGGAGGCGACGAGGCACAATGACAAAGATCTCTCGGATCTTCTTCATAGCTGTATGGGCAGGGGCGGTGGCGCTGACGTGGGCGCAAGAGCTTCCATCCGATCGCTATGTGCTGAACGTCTCGCTTGACCCGGAAGATCGCGTGATCTCCGGAACGGCAACGATTGACTACACGAACGACTCGGCAGCATCGCTTTCAGCTATCTATTTCTTGCTGATGCCCAACTACAGTCGAGAGCCCAATCCCCATATCGCTCCGGCGGTGCTCGATAGATCTTATTGGAGCGGGTTCGATCCCGCATGGATGAAGATCTTCTCCGTGAAGACACCTGAGGGCACAGCGCTGAACTTTGCCCTGGAGCGCGGGCCCGATTGGTTCCAAACGTACTCGTTAGATGACACCGTCTTGCGAGTGGACTTGCCGGACCCGCTCGCGCCTGGGGAGAGAACGACCGTCGTCATCGAATTTGAGACGAAGTTCCCCCACGTCGCCGGCCCCGATGAGGGCTTTCATAATAAGACGTTCACGTGGCGCTTTGGGTGGAGCCCTATCCCCGTGCCCGCAACAGAGCTCATAGACGGGCGATATATCGCCCCACGGCCATACTATAAGTTTCTGATGCCGACAGCGCTCTACGAGATGGAGCTGACCCTGCCGAAAGAGTACGTCGTCGCCGCCGGGGGCGACCATCAGACGGAAGAACCCCATAAAGAGCTGAAGGGGCATAAAGTCGTGCGCGTCACCTCCGATGTCCCCATGCGCTCCCTCCCCATCAGCATCAGCGAGAAATTCAAGAAGTACGAGCTCACTGAAGAGATCCCCATCGTCGTGTACCACCGTCCAGGGCACGAGGCCAATGCGCGCCTGCTCGCGACGTACGCCCACGAGATCTTGGAGTACTATCAAACGCACTTTGGGGCGTATAGCTATAAACGTCTCGTGATCGTCGAGGCTTCATCAGATGGGTATTTCGGGATGACCGCCGACGGGTTGACTCTCTTGGGCAGCTCGTTCTTCTTCGAGAAGGACTTAGGGGCGGCCGGGGCGCTCGATCGCCTCACAGAGTATGTCTTAGCTCACGAGATCGCCCATTTGTGGTGGGGCATCGGGGTTGGGGCTGACCTGAACGCTGAAAACTTCCTCTCTGAAGCCTTCTCGGATTATTTGGCGATCACGTACTTTGAGGAGAAGTACGGGGAGTTTGGCCCTAATCTCATCCAGATGGAGCGCTCAGGGCTGTTAGAGAGATTCATTCAGTCGCAGTTGGGGTATCTGAATCTCCGGCGGCATTTGAGTGAGCTGCCCTACGTTCTTGCTCATAAGAATCGCTTTGACGAAGCGATCGTCAAGCCCCAGCAAGATGTGCGCTATGCCAACTATAGCGCCGTGAGGCTCTACAATAAGGGCTATCTCGTCTTGCGGGCGCTGCGCGGGCTGCTGGGGCACGAGATGATGAATCAGATCTTGCGCACCGCCTACGAGCGCTGGGCTCATAGATTCATCACGGTGAAAGAATTCGAGAGCTTAGTCGAGGAGATCTCCGGGAGAGATCTTTCAGAGTTCTTTGCGGCCTGGCTCCATCGCGATGACGACCCTGCACTCTACTTAGATTACGCCGTCACGGGTTTTGAGAACCACCCCTTGGAGCTTCCCAAGGATGCCCCCAAGGATAGCGAGAGATACCTCGTGCGCGTCTTTTTGGAGCGCAAGGGCCCCATTCGCATGCCCGTCACGGTCGTGGCCGTCTCCGAGCTCGACGAAGAGTTCACGTATACGTACGAGAGCGATAAGCCCACAGAGACCTGGGAGTTCCGCTCCAAGCACCCCGTCAAAGAAGTCCGTGTTGACCCCCACGAAGTCACCCCTGACGTCAATCGCTTAAACAATTACCATCCCACAAAGACGCGCGTCATCACCAACGGCGATAACGATCTCCCCTTGGATGCGTATCTGGTCCGCGTCAACCCCTTGGGGCAGACGGTTGAGATCGGCTTCCTCAATGACTATCGGATCATCTTCGCCAACGGCTATGTCGGAGGATGGCTCAATCTGGGGCGCGGGACGGTCGCTTCCGCGGTCATAGCCCCGACCCCTACAGATATATTTGGGCTCGTGAGCATCAGCTGGCTGACGTTTGCCCAGCCCAATATCGGGTATCGCGGGACGTGGTGGGTCCCCCGCGAACAATTTGCCCTGACGGTAGCCCGATTGCTCGACGCGCCTGAGGGACCAACTGGTCCCCTCGTCCCCGTAGTCTTTGCCGCGTTCGATTATCAGCGGAGCGAGCTCTTGCGCAATCTATATATCTTGGGGCTCTCTGTGCGTCAGGGGCTCGATTTCACCCAGCTTGCCCTGCAGGGGATCAGGCGGCTGCGCGTGTGGCCCAATGTCTATCTTGACGTCGCCGGCGATCTGGGTCTGGGCTTCAACACCCGCGGCAGCTTCCAATTCACCTTGAGCGAACTCAGTAGCTTCAAGGACACCAAGGGCTTCCCGTTTACAGATAGATTCCGGTGGTTTGGATACGCGGCGCTGCACTTCCCCCTCCAGCGCGAGATGGATTATAATCTGCTCAATCTCGCCCTGGTCAAAGAGATAGACCAAGCGATCTATGTGGCCGTAGGGCGCACCGCCCCGACGTTTGAGAGCTGGCTCAGCACAGAAGGTGCGAAGATCGAAGCGGGGCTAGAGTTTCGCGCCCGCGGCTCCAGCATCGGGGGACTGCTGCCCTTTACAGTCGTGCTGCGCTTCAGCTATCCCCTCGTCGGGGCCACGGAGCAGAATCTTCTCATCTCGATTGGGGTGGCGTTGCAATAATGCGTGTCCCGTATAGATGGCTGACGGAGTTTGTAACAGTTCCCATAGAGCAAAGATTTGTGCAGGAGCTTGCGGAGCGGTTGACGCTAGCCGGGCTTGAGGTCGCGGCGGTCGAGCGCGTGGGCAAGCCCCAGGGAATCGTAGTGGGAAGGGTGCTGACGGTCAGTCCCCATCCCAATGCAGATCGTCTGAAGATCTGTGAAGTCTCTCTTGGGCGCGAGACCGTGAGAGTAGTCTCCGGGGCGCCCAATCTCACTGAGAACGCGCTCGTGCCCGTCATCCGTGCTGGAGGGCAGCTTCCCGACGGCAAGATCGTCGAGACCGCGGTCTTCCGTGGGGAGCGCTCCGAGGGGATGATCTGCTCTCGGGCTGAATTGGGGCTCGAAGAGAAGTCTCTTGGTGTATGGATCTTGGAGAGCGAGCTGGGCTGCCAAGTCGGCCAAGATTTCACTCAGTATCTGGAGTTCGATGACTTCATCTTGGTCTTAGAGACGAAATCGAATAGACCGGATGCGCTCAGCGTCCTGGGGGTGGCCCGTGAGATAAGCGCACTCTATGATCTTGATCTGCGCAAACCCCCCCTCGCCCTCAGCGAGGGCACAGAAGAGATCGAGCGCTTGGCTTCAGTAGAGATCGAAGATATTCATGGCTGCCCGCGCTACGCCTGTCGCCTCTTCAGCGATGTTCGGTGGGGGCCGTCGCCGTTAAAGATTCAGCATAGACTTGTCAAGGGCGGCCTGCGCCCCATCAGCAACATCGTCGATGCGACAAATTATGTGCTCTTAGAGCTGGGCCATCCCACCCACGCGTTTGACTATGACAAGCTCGAAGGGCACAAGATCATAGTGCGGCGCGCGCGCCCCACCGAGAAGATCATCACGCTCGACGGGGTCGAGCGGGCTCTCAGCGCCAATGACTTGGTCATCGCTGATGCGCGCAGGCCCGTGGCCGTCGCTGGGGTCATGGGGGGCCTTGAGACCGAAGTCTCCCAAACGACTCGGAGAGTCTTACTAGAGTCTGCGTACTTCGACCCGGTTTCGGTGCGACGCACTGCAAAAAATTTGGGGCTGCGCACGGAAGCGAGCCATCGGTTCGAGCGCGACATGGACCCGGAGATTCTCATCACCGCGCTCGATCGCGTGGGAACGCTCTTGCAGCAGTGGGGGAGCTGCTCCGTCGCCCGCGGGGTCATTGATGTCTACCCCAAGAAGTTTGCCCCGCGCTCCTGCGTGCTGCGCCACAGCCGCATCACGAAGATCTTAGGGATAGAGATCCCTCTGGAGCAGAGCGAAAAGATCTTACGGAGATTAGAGTTCTCCCTGGAGCGCGAAGGGACAGATCGCTGGCGCGTGGGGATTCCCAGCTTCCGCAGGGAAGTGGAGCGCGAGATAGATCTCATCGAAGAGATCGGGCGCATCTACGGGTACGACAAGATCCCCGCGGAGCGCCCGGCGCTCCCCTTGGTAGCGGGCCGCCGCGAGCGCGTCGAAGAGCTCAAAGACAGAATCCGAAGGATTCTCACAGCTCTAGGCATCAGCGAGGCCGTCAACTTCGGGTTCGTCTCCAAAGCCGATGTAGAGATCTTCGGCATGAACGATGCCCTAGTGCGGCTGCGCAACCCCATGAGCGACGAATCCTATGCGCTGCGACCGAGCCTATGGCCGGGGCTGGTGCGCAATCTTCAGTATAACGCGTATCAGCAAGTTGAGGGGGTCCGGCTCTTTGAGATCGGAAAAGTCTTCTCTTTCGAAGGCTCGGCGGTGCGCGAGCGGGTCTCATTAGGGATCGCGCTTGCCGGGCGCGCGCTCGTGCCCCTGCGCGGCAAAGAGCAGTTCTATGACTTCTATGACCTCAAAGGAATTGTAGAGACAGTGCTCAGCGAGCTGGGCTTGAAGAATTTCGTCTTCGAGCCAAGTTCAGAGAAGATCCTGCACCCCGCGCGCCAAGCGTTCGTCAAAGCCAAAGACGATATCTTAGGGGTCTTGGGCGAGCTCCATCCCGATATAACACAGCGCTACGATCTGCCGTGGAGGGTCTATCTCTTCGAGATGAACCTCGAAGAGATCTATCAACGCTTGCAGACGATCGCCCTCCCTCAGTGGGGTGAGCTCCAAGCTCGGGTGACTCCCAAGTATCCTGCCTCGCGGAGGGATCTGTCGCTCTTGGTGCCGGAGCACGTCCCTGAAGCGAGCGTGCGGCGCATCTTAGAGGGCGAGCGCCGTGTCGAGCGCGTCTTCTTGTACGACTTATATCGGGGCAGTCAGATCCCCCAGGGGATGAAGAGCTTGACGTATGAAATTACCTTCCGAGACTGGACCAAGACGCTCAGCGATGACGAAGTCAACGAGATGGTCGCGCGCATCGAAGCGCGCCTCAAAGAAGAACTAGGCGTACAGATTAGGAAGATTTAGTTTCACCCTCACCCCCATCCCCTCTCCCCTCTGAGGGAGAGGGGAGCAGAGGGGTGAGGGGGGCTGTCTTAAGTATGCTCATCACACGCACGATTGCAGAGACGCGCACGGCGATCGCCCAAGCCCGCGCCCAGGGCAAGCGCATCGGCTTTGTGCCCACGATGGGATACTTACACGAAGGACACCTCCAGCTCATAGATATTGCTCGACAGCACAGTGACTTCGTCGTCGTGAGCATCTTTGTCAATCCCACGCAGTTTGGTCCTCATGAGGATTTCGCTTCGTATCCAAGGGATTTTGAGCGCGATCGCACGCTCTGCGAGGCGCGCGGGACAGATCTCATCTTCGCTCCGGAAGTCTCGGAGATGTACCCCGAACGCTCGCTCATCACGTTTCAGATCGAAAAATTAGCTGATCATCTCTGTGGGATGCGGCGACCGGGGCACTTCAACGGGGTCGTCTTGGTCGTGAGCAAGCTCTTCAACATCGTGCAGCCCGATATCGCTGTCTTTGGGCAGAAAGATGCGCAGCAGCTCATCATCATCAAGAGACTCGTGCAAGACCTGAACTTCCCCGTCAGAATCATCGCTGCGCCGACGGTGCGCGAGCCCGACGGCCTTGCGATGAGCAGTCGCAACGTCTATCTCTCCGCAGAGCAACGCGCCCAAAGCACAGTGCTGTATAGATCTTTACAGAAAGCGAAAGCCCTCATCGAATCTGGCGAGCGCGACGCGAGAAGAGTCATCGCTGAGATGGAGCGAGTCATCGCCACGGCGAGCGAAGCGAGGATAGACTATATCGAGGTCGTGCGCGTGAGCGATCTGCAGCCCATCGAGAAGCTAGACGGGCTGGTGCTGATCGCGCTGGCGGTCTACTTCGGCAAAGCGAGACTGATAGATAATATTATGCTTGACGTGAGCAGCCACACCGTGCGCGAGATCCCCGCCCTCCCCTAAAATCTCGCGTTCACTACCGTCGCAGAGATCGCTAAGCCGACCTTGGCGTTATACCCAATAGTAGCCCCCAGCGCCGCTAAGGCCATCGGGCTGAGAAGAACTTCGATGGGCTCCATCGAAGAGCTCTTGTACCCGCATTCCCAGCCGATCTTTTTCTTCTCTCGCTCTTCTATGCGCTCGCAGTACCAGCCCTGGAACGAGAACGGGTACTTCTGGGGTTCGGCCAGCAAAATCATTCCTACAAGACTGCCAGCAAACGCTCCGGTGAAAGCCCCTTGGGGATCGCCCTCGACGCCAAAGAGCTTCCCTATCCAGATGACCCCCATCGCTGCCCCCACACTCACTCCTAGGCCAAAGCCGATCTTCGCTCCCCTGAAGGCCCACCGCACGGGCAATGGCTCTTCCGACGGAGGAGCCAACAGATCTTCTGGAGACTGAATCTGTCTCTCTTGGGTGATTCGATAGACTCCCCTTGGATTGCGCCCGAATTCAATGGGCAAAGCTAACAGCGCCCCACTGAGCCCGCCCACCAGCGTTCCTGCTACACCGCCGGCTAGGGCCGCTATCGTCCCGCCGCCGATCTGTGTGCCATAGTACAAGGGGCTTTGCCCCTGAGCTGATACTCCTACGGCCAGCACGCCCAAACACACCAGCACCGCGACAGACCCTGACTTCATACGATCACCCCTAAGTGTATTATACACTCAGCGGGCCAAGATGAGAATATCCGCGAGCACGCCCGAAGCCGTCAGCTCCGGCCCCGACCCCTTGCCCCGAATAATTAAAGAGCTCTCGCGATAGCGCGCCGTCTGCACAGCTACCACGCTATCGGCTCCCCCCGGACGCACCAGCTCATCGTCAGATTTCAGTCTTTCGAGTCGCGCTTGGCAACGCCCTTCAGTCACTTCAACGACGTAGCGCAGCCTCTCTCCCCGCGCTTGGACGTCTCGACTGAGCTCTGCCCATCGCGCGTCGTGCTCCGACAGACGCGCTAAGAAATCTTCTACAGAAAGCGCATCCCACTCCGGGGGATAGAGCGACTCGCGCGATACGTCCGCAAACTCTAGGGGGTAGCCAAGCAAGCGCGCCAATATCAGCGCTTTGCGGGCAGCGTCGCGCCCGGAGAGATCTTCTCGAGGGTCAGGCTCGGTGCGACCACGTGCCCTGGCCTCGCGCACGATCTGTGAAAATCTCTGCCCCTGCTCCAGACGCTCACAAAGCATATTGAGCGTCCCAGAGAGACACCCACGAATTTTCTGAACAGCGTCGCCGGTGTCGAGCAAGAATGCCCGTATGGTCACGATGATAGGGAGCGCCCCGCCCACCGTCGTCTCAAAGCGCGTTTTAGGATTGGCTGTCAGCTCACGAAAGAGCTCATAGGGTCCAGCAAGGGGCAGCTTATTGGCCAAGACGATCCCCAAGCCGCGCGCGCACGCCGCGCGCAGCACGGGCACAGTCGCTTCTGTAGCCGTCACGTCCACGACGATAGTATCCGGCTCAAAAAGCTCTTCTAAGATATCAGGGCTACTGTCCCACGGGTGGCCATGGGGCAGAGCCCGCAGCCGTGCCCCTTGCGCTTTCGCTGCGACGATCTCTGTCAAAAACTCATCAGAAAGCCCATCTTTGTTAATAACGATCCCGTCGCGATCTGCGAGAGCGATATACCGAAGCGAGAGCCCAAGCCGCTGGGCGTGATAAGAACGCTGCGCAAGAATTTGGCGCACTAGCGCCCGGCCCACGCCCCCTAAGCCCAGCTGAATCAGCGCGATACGTTTCGTCATGGAGATCCCCCTAGCTTTGGCGTTTGTGATCGAATCTCCATCGGCCCAAGGACAAGTGTGATCTCACCTTTGATCGTCGGGCGGGCTCGGAGATTTTCGAGAATCTGTTGTACTGTGCCGCGCACAATCTCTTCGTGCATCTTTGTGAGTTCTCGACAGAGCGCCAGGGGTCTGTCGGGGAATATCTCAGCCATCACTTCGAGGGTCTTCAGCACCCGATGGGGGGACTCATAGAGCACGATCGTGCGGGGCTCTTGGGAGAGATGGGCGAAAAACTCGCGCTTGGCTTTGGGTTTTTTCGGCGGCACCCCCGCGAAGACAAAGCTCTCCGTAGGGAAGCCCGAGACGATCAACGCCGTGATCAGTGCCGTCGGCCCTGGGATGGGCACTATAGAAATATTCTCAGCGATGGCCCGGCGGACCAGCCCATAGCCAGGATCGGAGATGAGCGGCGTGCCCGCATCACAGATGAGCGCGATTCGCGAGCCCCCTTTGAGTTTCTCTATAAAATACTCGACGCGCTCGCGCTCCACTCCGCGATACAAGCTGCGCTCGAAGGGCTTTTCGATCCCATAGTGTGCCAAGAGCTGGCGCGAGCGCCGCGTATCTTCAGCAATGATGAGATCGCACTCCTTGAGCACTCTCAGGGCCCGCAGAGTGATATCTTCTAAATTCCCAATGGGGGTCGCGACGAGGTAGAGCGTGCCGGTTGCATTCTTCACACGGCAATCATAGAATACTGTGAGCAGAGTGTGCAACAAGGAGGACGAGAGCTGTGCTCCAAGAACTTCGCGATCGGCTGAACCAGATCGCTGATCGTCTTTGACTTAGCTGCGGTAGAAGCTGAGCTTAAACGCTTAGAAGACCAGATGTCTGCGCCAGGCTTCTGGGAGGACAAACAGCGAGCGAAGCTCGTCGCTCAGCAAGTCGAGCAGAAGCGTCGGGTTTTACAGAAATACAAAGCGCTGGAGACCCAGCTCGACGACCTAGAAGTCCTAGAAGAGCTGGGCAAGTCCGAGGGCGACCCGTCCGTCGAGCGCGAGGTGCAGTTGGGGATTCAAGAGCTCTCCAAGCGCTTAGAAGCCCTAGAGCTTGAGGCGTTTCTCAATGAGCCCTACGATCCCAACGATTGTTACTTGAGCATTCAAGCGGGGGCCGGGGGCACCGACGCTCAGGACTGGGCTGAGATGCTCCTCCGAATGTATCTACGCTATATAGAGCGTCGGGGGTGGCGGGCGAGCATCATCGAAGTCAGCCCTGGGGAAGTCGCGGGGATCAAGAGCGCGACGGTGGAAGTCTTGGGTCCCTATGCGTATGGGTATTTGAAGGCCGAGCGCGGCGTCCATCGCTTAGTCCGTATCTCCCCGTTCGATGCCAACGCGCGGCGGCACACCTCGTTTGCCGCGGTGACGGTCATCCCCAAGGTCGAAGATGTGGATATCGAGATTCGTCCGGAAGATTTGAAGATTGACACGTTCCGGGCCGGGGGAGCCGGCGGGCAGTATGTCAACAAGACCGAGTCTGCCGTCAGAATCACACACTTACCGACGGGGATTGTGGTGACGTGCCAACGGGAGCGGAGCCAGCAACAGAACAAAGAGATCGCGTTAGAGCTTCTTGCGGCGCGGCTGTATGAGCTGAAGCTGCGCGAGAAAGAGCAAGAGATCGCAAAAGTGCGCGGGGAGCTGCGCGCGATTGAGTGGGGCAACCAGATCCGTTCGTATGTCTTGCAGCCCTATCAGCTAGTGAAAGACCATCGGACGGAGATCGAGGTGGGCAACGTGCAGGCCGTCTTGGACGGCGAGCTCGATCCCTTCATCGAGGGGTATCTCAAGCGAAAGCGCTGACCATGCTGAGCAAGGTCATGGAGCAGTTGGTCAAAATTTTCATACCCGTAGGAGCACTAGCCCTCATTATCGGTGCTCTGGTGGCTCCTGAAAAAACCTTTATGGCCTTTATAGCGTTTCTCTTTATTCTCTACGGAATATGGGGAGTTGTTGATCCTGAGAGTGCTTTTATGTTCGGGAAAAGGTGGTATTTTAGGCGTGCCGAACCTACAGAGTTCGCTCTACTTTTGACTCAGATTAGCGGTATAATGGTTATCATCGCTGGCATAGTCTTATTAATAGTGATGTTGCTCAAATTATGATCGAGGCACTCTTACGTGCGATGAAGCGGACAGCCAAAGCGTTAATACCCTTGGGGGCTGCCCTTGGGGTTGCTCTCATCTTCAATATGCTCCGTAGCTTTATGGACCCTCTCAAAGGGATTTCTGTTCTCATATTGCTTCTTTTTGGACTTCTGGGAGCTTGGGCTGCTGTTAGCCCAAGAAGCTTTTTTATGTATTGGGGGCGATGGGAGCTCGTAATGTTCGAGCTTACGGAGCCTCCCGAATTCGTCATAATCCTGACACGACTCTCCGGCTTGATAGTGCTTATCGCTTGTGTTATTGGTATAGTAGTGATACTCCTTAATTGATGCATATTTAAGCCCAATCTCCCCCCCTCTTTCCGCAGTGCACATCGTAGCTCAAACGGGCCGTCGAGTCGAATATCGAGCGCCCTGGGGCATCAATGGCCATAAGGGCTTCTCACTCTTGTTGCTTGAGCTCTTTTAGGCTACACTGGCGGTGCCATCTTTGTTCAAGGCGAACCCTCTGCGAATGAGGGGGTGCAAAGCCACGGGTCTCTGCGGAGATGACCGGACTGCCAAAGATGCGCTCGTGCACAACGTGTGAAAGTTCTGCCGGCTGCCCCTTCACGGGCCTCGACGATCGAACGTCGCTGCAGCGGCTCATCCGCCATCGGTCCTACGCCAAGGGCGAGACGATCTTCCACCAAGGGGCTGTGATCTTCGGGTGTTATATTCTCTGTTGCGGCAAGGTCCAGCTGGCGCGCTACACGAGTGCAGGGCGAACGCAGATCATAAAGTTTCTTGGTGCTGGCGACCTCTTTGGGGAATCGGGCTTTTGGGAGGCGAAAGCCAGCAGCGTCTCTGCGCGGGCGTTGGTTGAGTCCGTGGTTGGATGGCTCAATGTGGAGAATTTTCAGGAGTTGCTGAGCAGCGCGCCGTCAGTCGCACGAGCGATCCAGAAGAGATTGGCGCAGGAGATTGAGGATTTGCGAGTGCGCTTGGCCGAGCAGGCCTATCAGGGGACGCGCGAGCCGCTGGTTGGGCTGCTCTTGCAGCTCGGTGAGAAGTACGGCTGCAAGGGTGAGCGCGGGCTGGCGATGAGCTTGGAGCTGACGGAGCGCGATCTTGCAGGGATGCTGGGGAACACGCCGGAGTGGGTCTGCAAGCAGCTGAGGGTGTTGAAGCAGCGCGGGCTGATCGCCTATCGGCGTGGGGAGCTCATAATTTTGGACGAGGCGGGCTTGTGGCAGTATATCACTCTCCCCCCGTAAGCGAAAAGCGCCCTTCAGAATAGAAAAATCTTACAATGATTGAAGTAGTTCATTGAACTAATTCAAGGAAAAAGATTGAACTAGTTCATAGAAGGGGTTGGCAAAGTCAGTTATCCTTAATGAGGCGCTTTAGAATCTGAAGGCTATCTCAGTTTAGAGAAAGGAGAGAGTATGCAGGGTTCGAAAGTAGGAGGAGGAAAGTTGTTCAATAAAGCGGTGTTGAGCAGCAGGTGGGTTCTGTTGAGTGGGTCATTAGCGGTTCTGATGTTGACAGCTAGCATAAGCCCCACTTGGGCCTATAACGGAAAGTATCACAGTGACATGACACAAGCGGTGCTTAAGGATCAGGGGTTCGTAGAAAAGGCAGCACAGCTAGCAGTCGTTGGAAACCTGCTGGTCGACATCTTTGCCAGCCTAGGTATATGGGCAGCAGTTACCAAAGGACCTTGGCCCTGGGAGGCGGAGTCTCTACACTTCGATAATCTCTTCACACCTCAGGATGTAAAGGACTATTGGAAACTCCTAGAGGATACCGCTAAAAAGGCCTTCCCAAATGAAGCCAAGGAGTGCGACTGCGTGCTCCTGCTTTTGCAAATGGGTGTGATCTTACACGCAGTTCAAGACTTCTATTCTCACTCCAACTGGGTCGAGGAGTGGGACAAAAAAGGCTACCATGTTGATAGGATTCCTACTTGGGATGATGCTCTAGAGATACGCAAAGGCGCCGACCAGGAGGCTAGAGATGCCCAAGACATCATGGACAACAAGGTCTACACGGGAGCATGGGAGGCCGAGAGAATACCTCTTAATCTTAAAACAGAGAGCCACGAGGAGCTCAATAAGGATGCGCCGAACTCTAAGAGAGGTCAACAACTTTCGCAGTCCACCCCGGGCCTGAATTATCATGAGGTCTCCAAAGGTGTGGCGAAGCGGGCGACCAAACAGTGGAAGGAGAAAATCGGTGGGTGGTTGGGTGAAGGATGCTGGAGGAAGCTGAAGAATTGCAAGTGTGATGATGGAAAGTTCGCAGAAAATGTCCGCAAAGAGTTAGAAGAGCTTCAGAAAATGTTCGAGGCAGCTGGTAAGTGGGAAGAAGACGCCACAGCGAAAAAAACAGCAGTGGTTGAAGCCTATTACGGTTGGGAAAACCGCTATCCTAAAGAGATGAATAAAATATTAAGGGAAAACCTGAAGGACATACAGGATAAGACGAAGAACCCTATGTACAAGTATAAGGCAGAGGCAAAGCAAGTCCTCCTGACGGTAAAAGCCGCGCAGGAGGACGAGGAGATGCTCCGCGAGCTGACCGGCGTGCCGATCACGCTCACCGCTGCGGGCACGACCACGACGACGGCGACGCCCTTCACGCGCACCCTCCCGCGGGGGACGACCATCAGAGTTCTGGCGCCCGCAGAGTGGGCAGAGCTGAAATTCTCGCACTGGCTCTTGCACGACGGGCGGACGTTCACGAGCAACCCCTTGGGCGTAACCCTCGTTAGTCCCACCGTCACACTAACAGCGATCTATAAGAGAGTGGCGGAGAACAAGCCGCCCGTCGCGGTCCTCAGCTGCCCTAGGAGCGCAGAAGTGAATAAGCCGTTCACCTGTGATGGCTCACGGTCTTACGATCCCGATGGACGGGTCACTCAATGGTGGTGGCGGGCGGTTTGCCCGGATATTGGACACTCCTTCATACAGGGCGGACCGACCCATACGGTCACCTGTGGCAAAGCCG
>Ga0197142_1001148_pt1 | contig 24481 bp, 12 predicted proteins | sample GBS60_MetaG_FD_148614 | JGI IMG/M metagenome (GOLD analysis project Ga0197142, IMG submission 148614) | Sediment microbial communities from Great Boiling Springs, Gerlach, Nevada, United States - GBS 60_MetaG | ecosystem: Environmental > Aquatic > Thermal springs > Hot (42-90C) > Sediment... | reverse complement strand
GCGGTACGGCTGCGTCTGCTGTGTCGTGACACTGCCAGCAGGTGCGGCTGAAACGATACTCTCACTAACGATCGATCTTTCGGTGGTGACCGAGTTCCCCAATCCTACGCCAATGACCGCCATGATGATGGCGAGGGTGATGACGAAACGATACCTCGACTGCACTGCGATCCTCCGTTGAAGTCTGAACTGAGGCGAGTCGAACGGGAAATGTAATCCACACTTTCAATTTGCTATTACCGACTATCTTGCGCCGATTCTTTATCGGTTCTCTATATAGAGACGCGCCGGCAGAGTAAATTTGGCAGTGGGTAGAACATGTCTGACAACCGCAATCGACGTGGGCTTGAACATACTCAGCATTCATAGCTCCCCTTCAACGCTCGTTGTGGGGAGAAGCGGTGAAACTCTAAGTGAGAATGTGTTCAATTGATTATTTAAATGCCCTATCTAGTATATCCGGTATGTTACCAGGACCGAATTACCTGGATGTATCGGTTTGGAGATCATAGCCGTTTCTGTATTTATCAAGGCGGGGGATCACCCCTCGTTAGCACACTGGCGTGGTATGCAGCACCCCGCGCCCGTGGGGTTTTGAGCGTTTTCAGCGCTCGTGCGGGAAATGGTGCTCCCCGCACTCTCCCTCGGCCCCAGTCCGCTCCCACCCAGGGAGCGGATGGAGGAGTGTGAGGTCTCGCCTATTGGCATAGGTGATGATGTTCACCCGCCGAGGTATGGGCGCGAGCGATCATTTCCACTCGTTCACGTTGGAATGTGAGGCAGCGTTTTTTGGCTTACCAGAAGTGGATAGCTGGAATACGTGAACCAACTATGCTGGTAACGAAAAATTCGTTACCTGGCAAAATTTTTGCGTGCTATACCGGTGATTCGACCATGCTTTCAAATTCGGTCTCTAATTTGCTATTCTCATTGATTGCTATCTAAAATATTTTATGGTAAATCTTTCGAGTTACTTCTGACCGATTCATGATTAGATAAAAATACATTACATTTAGACAATACTGACTGAACATCTATTCATAACATGTTTATCATGAAATATTACACTTCCACCAGATGCAGAAACGATCATCGATAGTACGTGTAACCGGCGGGCTGTGACAGCATTCCTGTCGGGGGTTATTGTTTCATGCAGTCGAGGTAAATCAATGAATATGTCTGAGCTGCTTCTGGAAGAGCTTGTTCGCTTGTGTGAGAGCGAAAGAGCAGATTTTCGCCGGTTATACGAACAACGATCACCAGCGTGTATGACCCTGTTCCGGCGGGCTTTTGCTGGTGATCAAGCAGCCTGGTCGTACATCTTTACACTGTTCGGGCGGATGCAGTACCTCTGGATTCGACGATCTTTTGATGCAGCGTCTTCTAAGGGTTTCCATGTTGATATTGAAGAAGACGACATCCAGGGGATCCTCCACGATGCACTCATCGCTCTTCATAGAGCCAGTCAGCGTAACCCTAGCCTTACTGCAACTGATGATCTGGCTAAGCTTTTTCGATATTGGAAAAAGTGTATTCAGACGGCGGTCTTAACAGTGCTCCGAACGAAGAGACGGCAGAGATTGACCGATAGATTAATACAATCCGTGCCTGACAATAATAATTATGATCTTGAATTCAAGGTGGCGCTCTGGCAGCGCATCCTGACTCTCTTATCAGAAGAGGAGCTTTTCATTCTGAGACTTGATCTACAGGGATATAAACCACAAGATATTATTCATAAATTTCCACAGCGATTTCCGAACGTACAACGCATTTATCAGATCAAGCAAAATTATCTTCGCCGCTTGCAACAAGATTACATCATTCGTGATCTTTTTGGGTTATAACTCCTGACAAAAAAGCATTAGCGAGTTGCTGAAAATGAACCTCTTGTCTGGATGTGCGAGTTTCCAGTGCCACGTTCTAAGGATTGAAGAGGTGTGCTGCTTTCCGTTCTAATGGTGGGCTGCGCTACGCTCTTGTTGGCTCGCCGGTGTGACACCGCATCAGTAAAGGATGGGTTCCACGCGCCCAGGAAGCGTGCTGATAGATGTGCGCAGGTTCCACTGCCGCCACAGGATGCGGGTCAGCGGATCAAAGGAACCTGTACAGGTCGAGGCGTGATGGAAAAGAAGCTGAAAACCCCTAGAGAAGTAAGGATGCTCGACGTTTTCAGTGCTTGTATTGCAGAACGAGCCTCGCTTTCTGCCTCTACCCGTGTGGAAGAGCAGGGGCAAGTCATGGGAAAATGGTGGCGAGTTGAAAGCCTCATCTCACTCCTCCCACACCACTGCTAGAAAGGGAAAGAATGTCGAACGTGCTTCCGTGCCCTTAACCTCTTTTGCATCACTGCTCTGGATAAGACAGTGGAGTTCGGAGCATCAGACAAAGATGTGGGAAGTACTCTGTATGGGTAGTTTTTTTCTTCTGTGACTGCCAAAAACCAGTGTGTTCCACCATCTCTTATGGTAGAACAGCGTACCAGGTGTAGACTTCTGCATCGGGTCGGGCTTCTTGCTCCTAGAATGAGAGGGAGAACCTCATGAAAACCTACCGTTATCCCACCAGCCGCGTTGCCCTCATCGTGATGGTACTCGCTATTCTAGTGTCTTTTCATTCGCCTGTACATGGTACATCCCTAACACCACCACCAATGCCGGTATCCGATCTATCCGACGAGCCACCTGTGCCTCTCCCTCGTGGGTGTGGTGGTGTCACACCGCCAGGGGGATCAATGGCGACGTGCTGTCTCAATGGTCGAGTCTATGTTGACGGTGAAGCAGTTGCCGGTGCAGACGTTATTATCACCAGTCCACGAGGAAATAGCTTTTCTACAGTGACTAGTGTTACAAGTGTGGCGAGTGGTTCGCCCTATTACGAACTTAATTTGAACAGTGAACCCTTGAACATTCAGCCTGGTGAAACTATCACGATCACCGTGCGTTTTGGGCAGCGTGAACGCACACTGACATACACCACGCAACCGGGAAGTCAACAGGTTGACATCGTTCTACCGCGTCGTCATGGCAGCGATTATGTCAGCATTCAATCATTTCCGCTGAGGGACGAGCCAGGTCGGTTTGATGGGGCTAGTGGGATTGCAGTTAGTGCGAATGGTACAGTTGTTGTCGTTGAGCAAGCGGGTCATCAGGTTCAAGTCTTCGATAACACAGGAAATCCTGTGCGTCAATGGGGCAGGTATGGTCGCGACGAGGGTCAATTCAATCGACCGGCCCGTGTTGTGATTGATCCGACTCAGAATATTTACATCCTCGATGTTGGGAATCGACGCATTCAGAAGTTTGATCAGCGGGGGAAGCTCGTTACTGTCTGGTCGTTGTGCCCGAACGTCGATCAGTGTCCGCTCGCCAACGATATCGCACTAACGCCGGATGGTGATATTGCTGTTGTCTATGATCGAGGTGTCGCTTTCTTCGCGGCAACCGGAATGTTACGAAGACAGTGGCCGACAGCTCTCAACGGTATTGGGATTGCAGTTGATCGAGACAGCAACGTCTATATTACTGAAGGCTTTGGGAGAATTCACAAATTTACTATCAGTGGATCTGCGAACGGACACATTCAAACGTCGTTGAGTTATATTCAGAATATTGCCGTCGATCACGACAACAAACTCTGGGTGACCGATCCAACCATCGGTGTCGGACGTTTGTCGGCAAACGGTACCCTTGAACGTCAGTGGTCAGCATCGGGAGATGTCTTCACCGATCTGACCGTGGCTGCGGATGGCAAGCTTTACCTCACGAGTCTCGATAACAAGGTGACGATAGTAGACCCAACCACGAACCAGGTTCGCTCGTGGGGAGCGGCGAGTCGGTATCGCGACATCGTGGGGATGGTCGTCGTTTCCGCGACAGGCGTTCTGATAGCGAACCGCGATCCGGCTCTTATTGCCCGGCTAGATAACCAGCAGATTACCCATTTGCAGCTTGACCCACCACCACAAAAGATTATTGACATAACCCGAGGTCTGGATGGATGGATTTACATCCTCGATCAGTTGAGTCTCACATCAGGGAGGGTGTATCAATTAGACGCCAACGGTGTGCAACGTTCTTCATTTGCTTTCACGAACGTTACTGCCAGTGCTATTGCAGTCGCGGCGAACGGAACAATCTTCCTGACCGATAGGCAAGATGGGAAGGTGGTCTCATTCCTGCCAAACGGTCAACGTCAGACTGAATGGGGGGAGGATCGGATCTTACTGCCGGTGGATCTGGTGATTGATACCAATGGCTATGTCTACGTTGCCGATGCCGGTCTCAATAACTTTAGTCGGATTCACAAATTCACGGCTAATGGGAATCATGCCGGTACGTTGGCAATCACGATCGATCCGCTAGCCGATGATGTGTTGCATGTCTTTGGGAGCAATGTGTATGTGTACAATGCGAGTACGCTGCACGTCCGTCCAGACACCTTAGCGAATAGTCCAGCAGCCACGATTGATCTTGAAGGGCCGGTTAGAGGATGGGACATCGCTACGAATGGCAACATCTACGCTTTCAACCCGAATACGAAACAGGTGCTCATCTTCCAACCGATGCGCTACACTCAACCGATAGCAACCATTACGCATGTGAATTTGTCTAGTCTAGAGGGTAGCGACACGCTGATCGTTCGGGGTATGGCGCAAGACAGTGATGAGAGTGACAGCATTGTCGAGTGGCGTTGGACTTCTGACCGGAATGGTATTATCGGCAACCAACCGGTACTGGAGATCCCGGCGAACCGTCTACAGTCGGGGATGCACAGGATCAGATTGTCAGTGCGCGATGATGAAAATGAATGGGCAACATCTGAAATCATTTCGGTGTCTGTAGCTCCCCAGCCGCAATCGCTACCAGCATGGACGATACTGCTGTACCTCAATGCGGATGACGATGAAGGTGGTCAAAACTTCTTGGCCTCCTACAATCGGGCATTGGAAGCGTTGCGATCGCTTGCATCTCGTAATCCGACGATTCGTGTTGCTGCACTTGTCGATGGTCCAGGCTCGAACGACACGTATCGCGTGCTCATACCGGGTCAAACAGAGTATTTTGCCGAGCGGCAGATGGATGATCCGGCCACACTCAGAAGCTTCCTGCGTTGGGGGCAAAGTCAATTTCCAGCCCGGCACTACTATCTGGCAATTGCCGATCATGGACAAGGTGTGCAGGGTATTTCCTGGGATGCGACCAGTGATCTCATTGATGATGGGGTGGATAATGAAAGTGCTTTTCTGACTATCAAAGAGCTTGGCGAGGTACTTAACACGGAAGATATTTTTCCGATCGATGTCATTCACCTCGATGCCTGTTCGATGGGTCTCCTAGAGGTTGCCTACGAGCTTCGCCCCCGCAGTGAGGTTCCACCTCGTTCTCGGTTCTTAATCAGCTCGCAATACCTGGGATGGTCATTCTTTGCCTATGAAGATTACTTTGCCAACATCAGCACCAACACCACACCTGAAACGGTGGCACGAACAGTAGTCGAGAGGTACGCCGTTCGATCAAGTTCTTTCGAAGTCCCGTTTACCATTACCGCTCTTGATTTAGGGCGCGTTCCTACCGTTGCGCAAGCAGTGAGCAGATTGGCGCGCGAGCTGGCAGCATACGCGAACAATAGTGTGGTGCAACAAAATCACCTCAATGATATTCGCAACCGTAGTGTCCATATCGAGAGTAATGGCAATCGTATCAACGATCCTGAAGATGCATACCTTGATTTGCTAAGCTGGGTACGAATCATCCGCAATGAAATCCAGGATCAGGCGATCCGGCAACGAGCGACTGAACTGATCGATGAATTGACCGGTGCCCAATCGTTTATCCTTCCCGATGGTCACCGTGCTGGAAGTGGTCTTCTCCCTAGAAACAAGTCTGGTGCTCCCTACGTAGAGATGACGAACGTTAACGGGATTTCGATTTTCTATCCGCATCGAAAAGGTACTGTATTCAACAGATACACTCAACATCGTCTCTTTCAGTTTACGAGAGATACCGCCTGGCATGAATTCTTAACCGCCGGTATCGTCCCTCTCAATCCAGGACCGCAACCGGATGAGAGGTTGGGACCGCTATCAATGCTGTCTGTTTTCTATAATGTCTATGTGCCGGCGGTTATCAGATAGCAGATTCTAGGCACTGTTTCTCGTCATTTCAATCGCGTCCGAACCTGATCTGTTCGGCAGTGGTCATAGGTTATGCGAGGGCCGGGGCGGGTGCCAAACCCGCCCGCCGACTGTGTTCGGCAGCGCTGTATCAGTTCTCGGAAGACCAATCAATAACCACGTAAACATCGTCGTCGATGATTTCAACCGGGTACGTTGCGATGCGCAACCCAACCGGCGGCACAATACTCTTCCCACTACGCACATCGTAAGTCCACCCGTGCCACGGACAGGTCACGGTGTGTTCAATAAGTACGCCTGCAGAAAGAGGACCGCCTTCGTGGCGACAACTGTCGCTAAAGGCGTAAATGGTTCCCTGCACGTTAGCCAAACCGATCGGGAGGCCGTCAATATCGACGTAGCGCATAGAACCAGGCGGTAATTCACTGCGATGACAGACTTTGAAGCGTTCCATCTTCTCAACTCATTTTGGCTCGATCACCACCAATGCTCATCTGATCGGGTGAGGAGGAAGTTCCTATCCCCAACCGTGTGAGTGAGGTATAGTTTATCGCAAGTGGGCATGTCTTGGATGGGTTGGTTCTTGCGTTATCAGACGTGATAAAACCGTTCATCGCCCGCGACTGAGCGGATTGCTAGGGGTGAATTGGGAACTTGACCTTCCCCATTTTTCTATCTCTTTTTTCACTTCTCATTGCAGGGGCGGTATAATACGCTATAATGTTCATTATCAGTCTAAATCTTTACGTGTTGCCACAACTCGAGGTGTCTTATGCCGCCGCTTGCGATTAATCAGCGCCAGCTTGAAACGCTCAGTCAATTGCTTATTGCCGGCGGTCACCACGAAGTGGCCGATCTGCTTCAAGCATCACTAGATCGACTGATTTCCTTCTGGCCAGCGCAAGCTGGCGCACTGCTGTACGTCTCACCATACGGTGAAACAACGAAGGTGAGTCGTGGCAAACTTGATGCCGATACATTGCTGTTGATTGAACAGGCTCGTGACGGCTTTACCCGTCGTGAAGATAGTGGTGAACCGATTGTCGGTTCTTATTCGATTGACGAGAGCCGTGATTTGATAGAGTTGCCGCTCCAGAGTGGTGGGCAGGGGGTTGGTCTGCTCCATTTAGTGGTCAGTCGCAACGATCAGCAAACCGGGAGTCAGCCACCACTTGATGAAGAGCTGTTGGTGTTGCTGGTGCGAGCAATTGGCGGAGAAGCCGATAAGCTGGCAATGCTGCGCCGCGCCGAGCGTGATTTACGTGAACTGCACCTGCTGTACGAGATCGGTCAATCGCTGGCGGGTAACCTTGATTTAACCAGCCTGCTCAACGATATTAAGTTACGGGCGCCGAAAGTGGTTGGTGCTGAACGTTGCTCGATTTTTATCCTTGATGAAGAGAAGAATGAGTTAGTGCTCGAAATCCCCGGCGAGCAGCGTCAGTTTCGCATGCCAGCCGATCGCGGCATTGCCGGTTGGGTTGTGACACACGGTGTCGGGCAAATTGTGAACGATGTCGAACACGATCCGCGTTGGTACGATGCGATCAGTCGCGAAGCCGATTTTGTGACCCGCTCGATCGTCTGTGTGCCAATGCGGGTGAAGGATCGGGTTATCGGCGCGATGCAGTTGCTGAATAAAGCGGATGGGCAACCGTTTACTGAGCAGGATATGCAACTGCTCACGACCCTGGCAGCCCAGGCTGCGATTGCGATTGAGAATGCGCGTCTCTATCAGCGGTTGAAGGAAGAGCGCGATAGACTGCTGCAAAAAGAGGCTGAAGTTCGGCACGCAATTGCCCGTGATTTGCACGATGGCCCAACGCAGAGCATTGCCGCGATTGCGATGAATATCGAGTTCATCAAGCGTCTCTTTAAGGCAATGCCCGAACGAGTACCTGCTGAGCTGGATACATTGGCGGAGCTGGTCCAGAAAACAACCCACGATATTCGTAACTTACTCTTCGAGTTGCGTCCACTCGGTCTCGAAACGCAGGGGTTGTTGGTAACCCTCCAGCAGTACGTTGAGCGCTGGCGTGACCCTTCAGGACACGATATTAAGCTGCGGCTCGAAGCACCAGCCCAGGTGCCACGTTTACCACCCGAAATAGAAGCGGCGGCCTTCATTATCTTACAAGAGGCCATCAATAACGCTCGTAAACACGCAAAAACCGATAGTATCACGATCTATCTATACGTTGAAGAAGATTACTTCGTCGCCAGTGTACGTGATCGAGGGCAAGGCTTTAATGTTGCGGCGGTTGAGAGTGGCTATACAAACCGGGGTTCTCTTGGTTTGCTGAATATGAAAGAGCGGGCGCGCCTGATCGGGGCCGATCTTCGTATTCGCAGCGAGATAGGTAAGGGAACAACGGTTGAATTGCGTATTCCCCTGTCTCAGTCCCGTTGAGAGCTGATGCGGGCTGGTGGATGCTCTTGCCGTTCCGCATCTGAAAGAGCATCGCTCGCCGTTTGAGAATGTGCCTGCAAAACCTTGTCGTCCCTGGTCGCCTTTCTCCCTTCCTTCCACTTTGTGCAGGAGGAACCAAGCCAGGGAGAGGGTAGGAATGTTCGGCATGTTCAGCTTCGAGATGACGTCCGAATCCACATGGCTTTCCTAGGTGCGAGGTCGAACCCATCGGTTGGCGCATCAGCACGCCATCACTCTCCAGGCCCCTCGTCAGCGAAGATGGGATGGGGGTAAACCCGCCCCTGCCATGCGGTGACGAACATCATCAGCGAGACAAGATGTTTGTCTGGCAACGATACGTCCTACCTTACCTCAGCCCAGTCTAGTTGAAATGACAGAATCCGTAGCTGACCAACCTGTGGCCCTTGCCGACGTACCAGATCGAGAGCGTCGGGAATAAATCCAGGGCCGGTGATGGTAATGAGGTAATCAGCGCCAGCCGGTTGGGCTGGTAATGGCAGGCAGAACTCTTGCAGGCGTCGATGAGGGCGGAATGTTCCTAACATCGTACCGTGGAGCCAGACCTTGATGGTGGGTGGCGACAGATCAACCGGCCAGTTGGCGGCTGCCCGCAGGCAAAGTTGGCGTTCCTTTCCAGAAGCGGCTGCCGGAAAACGGAGGTACGCCGTTTCCCCGGCCCACCGTACTGTGGCCCCAAGTATGGGATCAAATTCACCCAGATAAAAACCGTCGATATACCCGAGATCGTTGTCATCGGCCAGATCAATCCGATTGTTGGGCAGCGGTGGTGGGTGGAGCCAACGCCATGCCCAGTTCGTCGGATTCCAATCGTCAACCAGAGTTTGCCCAAGCATCTGACGTGCGCCGGTCAAATCGCCCATATGACGTAGTAATTCGCCACGAATAACTGCGGCTTGCCATAGGTAGAGTGGTTGCTGTTGGGCTAAGAGTTCCAGGCCGATGGTTGGTTGGCCATTTCGCGCTGCTAACAACGGCTCGCCAATTGCACGGGCGTATGGTGGGAGATCGGGATCGGCAAGTGCTTGCGACCACGCTGCCAGATCGTCGTTAGCAACTGCCTCGGCTAGACGCTCAAAAGCGTGATAGTGTGGACGGCTCTGCCAGGCAATCTGCGTCGCTGCTAGCGCCGATGGATAAGGGCCGAGATATGATGCCCATTGTGATGGTGCACCGTCAGCACGTGGTTCGAGGTAGGCGTAGGGAGTGGCAGCGATGAACCAGGCCAGCACTGCAAACGTGGCGTAGAGCAAGCCACGTCGATTGGTTAACCACGTTCGCCATTGCGGAGCGGCTGCTAGCGTCGTTGTTGCCAGGATAAACAAGAAAGGCAACAGCGGTGTCCGAAAGCGATTAATCGCAAACAGTAACGGTGCTGCCGCCAGATTGTAGAGCAACCACAATCCAATCAGGCCTGGGAGAGTGCTGTTCTCTCGTTTCAGCACAGCCCAGCCCAGCACAGCCAATGGCAGCATGGTAATGTACAGGGTATCATCGAGTACAAACAGGGCAAGGGTGTACCACTCTGGCAAACGCCCTAAAGCAAACCCTTCAACCAGCCGTTCATCGCCGCTATAGTTGATCTGAAACAGATCGATTAGTTCAATCAGCGTTTTTTCGACAAACGCCCACGGCTTCGCTCGAATCAGACACCAGCCTTCGGCGCTAAGCAGTTGCTGTCGTTCGGCCTGAGTTATCGCAGTTACCGGTTTGATCAGTGCTGCTTTCAGATGCGAATCATTGTTCTGCGCCAGACACGAGTCGGCAGTTAGAGCGATACGAGTTGCATCATCAAGCGTAGGATCGAGGAGGGCCAACACGAAATTGCGGGTTGGAGCATCGCTACGACCACCGTCGTAAGCGGTACGGGCGCCTAAAGCCAGGTTGTAGGCGCCGGTCGTGTCGATGATGATTGGACCACCGTATGTTCGTGAGGCGTAGACCGCCCATGGCCCAATCAGACATCCTGCGCTCAATAGAGGAAGCAACGCCGTGATCGTTCTCCGGCGCCAGTTGCCAGCGGTGCGCCAGAAAATCCAGAGCGTGACTAGCGGTAAAAAACCGAGGAGCAACCCGCGTGTGAGTGTCGCCAGGCCGAGGAAGAAACCGGCGATGAAGATTCTGTATCGGTGGTGCGGACGAGCCAACAACCAGAAAGCTGCCAGCAGCAGGCAGATAAACAGGGTTTCGCTCAACAGCAGTTGCGGATACATTGCGAGTGGTAACGACAGCGCACTCAAAAGCGCTGCACCACCAGCAGTACGCGAGGACGCGCCCAGTTGACGGCTTATCACGTACACCAGTCCAACGTTCACCAAACTCAGCAGGCTCTGGCTGGCAAAGATGATAGCTTCGTTTCGGCCAAACAGGACAATATGCGCAGCCAGAAACAGCGGATAGAGTGGTGCGCGCGTCCAGAGATAGCCGGTATGCCATGCAAACCCACGCCCGTTGGCCAACCAGTCGGCAGCGGCCAGATACTCGGCTTCATCGGAAATGAGACCGAGACGCGGCAGGTTGCCCCAAAGCGCCACTCGTAAGCCAAGACCACAACACAAAGCCAGGATGAGAGGCCAGTGTTGTTTGAACCAGAGACGGCTATTCATCACCGGCAATAACCTCAATCGTCGCTAACCAGAGCCGTCCGGTGCCAAGTGCTCGCGCACTGCGTACCGGCAAACGTCCTTCTGGAGTGGGATCAGTTGGTCGGTACCAGCCAATCAGCAGATGGTACTGACCAGGAGCCAGATCGGGTGGAAGGTAGACAGCCCGATCATCGCGGGCCGGTTTGCCCGGCAGCCATGTGCTGGTAGGGAGATAGCCGGTTAACGGTTGACCATCATCACCGGCAACCGGCGGCTGTTCACAATCGCGGCAAAGATGAATGAAGAGACTGTAATCCTCGCTTAGCGGCTGCTGTACATCCCAGAAGAGACTCAGCGGAATATTGCCACCGGCCCGATATACTCCTGGCCCGGCCGGGGTGGTTGCTTTCAAGGTATAACCCAGCAATTGCAGGTGATCACCAAACGTGGCAGTGAGCAGTGTGGCCGGTTGTACAAGCTTGCCGGTGATATAGGCTTCCGGCGCCTCTTGACAGAAGAGATGAACACCTTGGAAACGCCAGATACCGCATGGCCATGTCCGCTGCTCGCGGCTAAAGGCCCAGAAGTTACCGACCAGCCCATATTCATCGCCAGGGAGCGGTGGATCAATCGTTCGCGCATGATCTGGTGCGATGATCAGCCAGCTTCGGGTATAACCGGTTAATGCCTCGCGCCGCTCAACATCCCACTCGCGCTGACTGTAATCGGTCTCGCCGGTCCAGAAATTGGCGAACGTGATCGGCTGTGGCATTGGATCAGCACTGAAGCGGGCTGTGTAATATTCGTACAATGGACGCAGATAACCTGGGTGAATTACCACTGCATCGTCGGGATGGAGCCGGCGTGCCAATTCTGCAATGGCGTCGCGGTATTGTTCTTTTACCGGATCACCCGAAAAGAGGCCAAAACGCGGTTGGGTTAGAGCAAGACCGGCAGTGGCAACGATGCCGATCAGCGCCAACCACCCCACCGACCGTAGCCAGCCGGTGTGCCCCAGCCCTAATGCCAGAATAATGATCCATACCGGAAAGATAATCATCAGGTAGCGTGTTTCGTAGAGGCGGGTAACGAGCAGTTGTAACGAGAAGAGGATGAGCGGCAGGCTGCCCATCACTCCTAGCACGAGAGTTACTTGCGGTGAGAGACGGCGCAGACTCAGCAAGCCCAGGCCGAACATCAGCAACCACGGTAGCAACCAGAACCATTCGAGATCACCCGGCCAGCGGTCAAGGCTGAAGCGAGTTATCGTCAACCAGATGGCTGTCAGTGGATCGGCGGCAATCGAAGCTCCACGAGCAGCCCGATCACTCCCCACACCAGCAGCCATAGCCGCAATCATCCCGATGCCTATGCCAATCAATCCGGCTGCAAGAACGAACCGGTACCGTCTTGGTCGACTGAATAACCAGACTAATGCAATACTCAGGCTCAGTAGCGCCGTGAGGCGATGAATAAAGATTGCAATCAGTGCTAGCCCAATCAACCAGAACCATGCCTGTGAGTGGTCAGATTGCACAGCACGGAGCGTCAGCCAGACCATCGCCGCGCTGACTGCCAGCACAAGCGCATACACTTTCGCTTCTTGGGCATACCAGATCGCGAAGGGCGAGACAGCACTGGTCACAATTGCCGCAATCGTGACGGTATCCCGTTGGGGCAATATCTCGGTTGCTGTGCGTGCTGCTAGCGCCACGAATGCAACGCTCAGGGTGCCGGCCAGGGCCGATGGGAAGCGCAGCGCCCACTCACTCATCCCGGCTACGCACATCCATCCCTTCAAAAGAATATGGTAGAGTGGGTAGGCCGCGCTCGGTTGCAGGAGATCACGAAACAGGATACTCCAGGGTTGCATCGCCATCGCCCAGCTATTCCCTTCATCGAGCCAGAGACTCTGGGCATCGAGGCGATAAAGACGGATCACCAGGGCGGTAAAGCCGATTATGAGCCAGATCACCAACGGTCGCCACTTCATAGGCTAACATTTCCTCGTAATGCCGTGGCAAACGCCGCCTCATAACGTGCCGCCGTATTTTCCCAGGTTAGTTCATTCACAATCCGTTTGCGAGCTGCTACCCCCAGCCGTTCTGCGAGTGTCCGGTCAGCGATCAAACGCCCAATAGCTGCTGCCAGTGCTCCTGCATCGCGCTCAGGCACGATTAACCCATGCACTCCATCTTCGATCACATCAGGCACCCCTGCTACCCGCGCTGCGACAATCGGGCGGGCTGCGCCCATCGCTTCAAGCAAGACATTTGGTAAGCCATCAACTCCTTCACGCACAATTGGAAGTGCAAAGACATCGGCTGCGGCCATCGCCATTGCCGTGCGTGCCCGATCAAGTTGGCCAGTAAACAGCACGTTCGTTGTGATGCCCAGTCGAGCCGCCTGCGCTTCCAGCGCTGGTCGCAGATCACCGTAACCGACAATTACCAGCCGGGCTGTCGGATGCATCCGCAGCACTGCCGGCCAGGCATCGAGGAGCACACTGAAGCCTTTTTTGCTCACCAGGCGTCCTACGCCCAACACGAGCGGGGCATGCTCGGGAATACCCCATTCAGCACGAAAGCGCTGTGCAGCCGTCGGATCGGGGCGAAATTGATCTGGATTGACACCGTAGGGTATCACGAAGGTGCGAGTAGGGTTTGCGCCCAACCGTACTCCTCGCATACTTAAATCGGCACTACAGGCAGTCACTACTGCCGCCTGGCGAAACACGAGTCCGGCTATCTTCCCCATAATGGGTTGTGTTTCCGCCAGGTAGATGTCACTCCCGTGCAAACTAACCACTAATGGGAGACGGGCACCGAGTGCAGTTAGTGCTGCCGGTGGACCGTTAGGCAATACCCAATGGGCTTGCACCAGATCGAACGGCGTTCCGCGGGCCTGGGCCTGTCGTAATTCGCGTTGTAATGCCAGCATCGAGGCTGTGAGCGCAAAGGGAGCTGCAATCCATGCCCGATCACGCACCTGAGTGTCACTATGGAGCGACTGGGCATAGCCCCAGATATTCAGGGTTGGGTGGGGTGCATAGCGAAAAAAGCGCAATTCGATGCCACGTTCACGTGTACTGCGGCGCAGCTCGGGATGCCACGGTGCGACTAACGTCACCTGATGACCACGGGCCACGATCCCGGCGGCAATCTCTTCGATGAACGGTGCGGTCGTTTCTCGTGGGTATTTTGGCAGTGAGGATGCCAACATTAAGATACGCATACGACGAATGTTCTATTTTGAAGTGGGAATCCGATAGATAAACGCACGAAAATCAGGTGTCGGACTGGCATAGAGTAATTCAAAGCCGTCAATGATCATCCCTGGCTGATTAGCGTGATCCATCAGCGGCGCCAACAGCCGACCGACATCACCTTTCACTCGCATCTGATTTTCCAGGACCAGATACGTAGCACCATAGTGACGGGCAATTTGCAATAACAGTTCACGGTCATCGGTGTTAGGGATCATCACTGCCGGTCGTTCGGTATGCCAGTTGACCTGCCAGGGTAGACGGGTCATAATCACTGCATCGGGGGGCGTATTGGCTTGTAACCATTCATAAGCGGCCAGGTCTTGCTGCCAGATACGAGGCTCGTTGCGCACCTTGTCGGCAATGTCGGCTTGTGAACCGGCGACAATTGTTACGATGGCAGTCAGCGCCAGAATCAGCCCCAACGGCGCCCAACGTCGATCACCGATGGTTGCCAATCGATCATAGCAGGCCCAGATCATCCAGGATGCTAGAAGCGCCAGCCACGGAATAAGTGCAACCCAATAACGCTCTTCATTGGTACGCCAGTAGGTCAGCATAAAGAGGATGTATGGCGTATACGTAAATCCAATCAAGCTTACCCAACGTCGGCGATACGCAATCGCCGCCAGGAAACCGGTCAACGCAAGCCAGGCGCCGAGGGGGGTCAGAATGTTCTTCTGCGCATCGTGACTGAATAGAGCAGCGATCGGGTCTGGTGCTCCTGGCCACGCCGGCATCAGATACGCTCGCAATTCACGCACCTGGGTCTCGAATTTGGTCATGGTTGCATCAAATCCCCAGCGCAAGATCCAACTGCGGTTGGGAAGGCCTGGTCCACCCCATTCTGGTGCGAACACGCGGTAGATTTCGGCCCAGGCATCACCACTTACACCGCGATAGTCGAGCACCCAGGCATCGTAGCTCTCGGTACTGTAGACCGGTTTTCCAAACAGCATCATATTACGTACCAGGTATGGCGAAAGGATCATGAGTGCAATGAGTGACCAGACGACAATCGGTGTCAGTTCAGTACGTAGCCGGTGCCAACGTTGTTGCCAGGTTTGGATAGGCCGGAGATGGTTCAACAGCATTGTCAATTGCCAAAGCCCCATCCCCAGCGCCAACATTGCCCCACTGGGCTTCTGCAACATCATCAGACCGGTACAGATTGCCGAAATCAGGAGCCATTGCCAGCGCTTTCTCCCATCGGTATGGCTGCGCAGCAACGCAGCAGTTGCGGCCAGACTGAATACCACAAATGCCAGATCGTTTGTGACATAAATCGACAGCCGGAAAAAGAGGTAATTGGTCAACACGATTATAGCTGCCGTCACTCCGACTCGCCGATCCCATAGCCAGCTTCCAATGTTGTACAGGAGAACGAGGAGGATAACATCAAAAATGAAATTGGGAATCTTTGCCGCCCAAGCGGTTGGCCCGAACAATGCAAAAAAGGGCGCAATCCAAACTGGCTGTAACAGCGGCCAGGTTTCTTGTGGGCGGGTTATGCTATCGTATGGATAATAAAATTGACTGATATAATCAACAACCCATCCGCGCCCACGAACCAGATTACGGGCTACAATCGCATTATCGCTGTAATCGGCGTGTCCGACATACGGCAGGGCAGCGATCACGGTAGCTTCAAAACCCAACCAGATGACGGCGAACAGTCCTAGTACGATCCAGGCCCCATACCGTGTTGCCAGCCAATCAACCAGTGCGTCGCTCAGCCGTGGTAAACCGGTGCGGCCATTGTTCAAGATCAACGCCAGCAGAGCGGTGCCTAAGAGGGCCAGTAACAGTGAATCAGGAAAAATCTGCCAGAAAAGCCGAACCCCAACCGCTGTCGTCCAATGAAACACGTGCAACAAGACATAACCGAAACAGACTAGTGCTACAGTGACCAGGCCATAACCCAGGATACGTCCGTGGGCATAGTGCTGTACCAGTCGTTGGATAAAGGTCAAGAGTGGTTGTCGATACACAAGCACATTGAGGGCCAGTAAGCCGATCATCGCCACGTTGAGAATGGCCGCCATCCAGATGCGGGCGCCTGCCAAACCGATCGCTGCTATACCGATGCCGAGAGTGCTCAGAATATACACCTGAGTCTGGCTCAGCCGTAAACGGGACAGCAATACAGCCAGTAGCACTGCATTACAACCCAACAATGCCACTGCCGGCCAGGCTGGCGGCAAAAACAGTGCCGATTCTTGTTTCGACGCAATCCGAATTTCAGCCAGTCGCACCCCTTTCGGTCGTGGATCGCGTTCATCGGTTAGGGTTGCTGATGATTGGAGCGTAATCGTCAGGTGATCATGTTGATGAACGCTCCCCGGTACAGAGAAAGAATATGCTTCCCAGCGTGGCGTAGGAACGAAATTACCAACCAATACCTCATCAATCAATACACTCACTGTCGGTTGCACGCCGACAGACGCCGGCCAACCCTGGACAACAAGGGTCAACTGCAACGCTGAACCGGCCCCGACGTTTGGCAAGACCAATACTGCTCGTTCGCGTGTCCATCGCGAACGCCCGGTTGGTGAATCAGGCGTTAATTCGTCGGCGAACAGATCACCGCGTTCAACCGGCGCCTGTCCCAGACCGGGACTAACCCCAAAGAAGAGACGATCTCCCGGCCAACCAATGGCGACCCGGCCTTGTGGTGGCGCCTGATAGGCCATGACTCCCGCTAACAAAGCCAGCAGCAGCATCAACAGCGTTGCGCGGACTGTTATGCGGATAGAGGATGTAGATTCTGCCGCACGTAGCTCTCCGGTAATAATTGTACGATCACGAACAGCCATTCTGTCCCTTCACCGATGGGCCTATTGCCGACGGCCATTATACCGCTATTTGTTGTCAGCCGTAGCCTGTGATACCACATAGGGTATGTGATAAAGTGCTGAAGATTCCATCACACGCTCCTAAGAGCCTATCCGAATAATCGTCTCACGGTTCCACAGATGCACCTCGTCGATGGATGGGCGCGGCGCCGCTGCGCCCCGACCGATCTGCTGCTCCGACAGGATATGTCGGATAGGCGCTGCATCCCTCTCTCCTCGGTAGGAACGACGATTCCAGGCGCGGTACTCACCATCTATGCGGGCCAGAGGCCCGCGCACCCAGGTCCGCACCCAAGCCCGCGCACCCAGGTCCGCATCCGGGCCTGCACACCCAGGTCCGCATCCGGGCCTGCACACCTAGGCCCGCATCCAGGCCCGCACACCCAGGTGCTGTACTGACGATGTTGCTCCCACTTGTCTTTCCGTCCGTTCGCGATGCGGCGATGACGCTGGAAACGCCATTTCAACGGAGTGCCTATCCGAATAATCGTCTCACGGTTCCACGGATGCACCTCGTCGATGGATGGGCGCGGCGCCGCTGCGCCCCGACCGATGCCTCCTGATGAATAGATCGTGCGACAGGATATTTCGGATAGGCTCTAAAACAGAGTTGCATCGCAGCGCCAGGCCTGTTATCATCAGGCGCTATGATCTGGACAATTTCTGATCTCCATCTTTCTTTTGCTCGTCCCAAGCCGATGGATATCTTCGGTCCCGGCTGGAAAGATCATCCCGAACGCATTGCACGGGCGTGGCGCGAACGGGTAGCAGCAACCGATTGGGTCCTGATTGCCGGAGACATTTCGTGGGCGATGAAATTATCCGATGCCTTGCTCGATCTGCAATGGATAGATGCGTTACCCGGCACGAAGGTGCTCATTCGCGGGAACCATGATTACTGGTGTCCGCGCCGTGTCAATTCGATCCGTCGTCATCTCCCACCGAGCCTACGTCTGATCGGAGCCGACGCAATCGATATTGGCGAAGCTGTCGTCTGTGGTACCAGAGGCTGGATCACGCCCGAAACACCTGGTTTTGGCGAAACCGATCTCCCGATTTACCAGCGCGAACTTGGTTTGCTCGAACGAGCATTAACGGCGGGACGATCGTTGGCTGTCGGCAAACCGCTGATCGTGATGATTCACTTCCCGCCGTTCGTTAATCGTCAGCCGACGGAATTCGCTCGTTTGATTACCGCTGCCGGTGCTGCAACGTGCATCTACGGTCATCTGCATCGTCGTTACGATTGGGATAACGCGGTGCAAGGTCGCGTCGAAGGCGTCTACTATCAGCTTACCGCCTGTGATTACCTTGGTTTTGGGCCGGTGGCCGTGCGCGGTTTGCATGGGTAGCATCAAGATGCTTTCATCGCTGTTCCTCCGCCTTTGCCACGTCTGGTAAGCGAAGGCACCCCAACGCTGCGCACGCCGAAACCACTCTCTGGTCGTTTGAATGATTAAAGCCCCGATGGTGCCTTGCAGAATCAGAGGGGCGATTCGCGAACCGCCCCTCCTTTGACACAGGATTATGTTGGATAGGTGCCAGGGGAGAGTGAGAGTAGCGGCCTAGCCAAACCGTCACCGGAACAGATCGCGGATTCTAGCGGCTAGCTGTTCAATCATTGCCCGCATCTCGTCGATAGCGACATCGAGATTGTTGGTCGTTGGATCGGCATCTTCATTCGGCATTAAGAGCCATAGCACAAGATAGAGCACAACACCTATCCCGTTCATCAGTCCAATAATGATAAACGCAATCCGCAGGATCACCGGATCGATGCCTAGGTATTTCGCCAGCCCACCGGCGACCCCAGCGATCATACGATCACTGCGTGTCCGTTGTAGACGTTGGGTTTGTGGTGTATTCATAACATCCTCCTTCTATCGTACCATCTATTTGACGTTGCCCCTTTCTTGTCAGTTGCAGTCACAGCATGAATCTGCGGCAACCAGCCTGGTTGCCGCAGCGCCAATAGGGGGTGAGCAGAGATGTCTGCTCGCTTATTGTCTTAGTTTCCGCACGGATCAACGTTACGCCAGTTGAGTACGGTATCGTTCACCGTTTGTAGGCCACTTGTACCGTAGGTGAGTGTTAATTGGCGATTGGCTAGCTCTTCACAAGCGGCACCCTTCTCAACGTAATCCCAAGAGCCAAGGGTATACTTGTACTCAAGCTGCGTTCCCTCAAGTCCGGTAAAAGTGATCGTCCACTGCGTTGCAGAGATCTGCGTCATGACCACTCCACCCGGATTCCACTGCGGTAACCCGCCATTAAGCCGGTCGAGGAAACCGGCGATGTAAACACTACGCCCGATCGCATCTTCGACCGGAGTTGGTACCGTGACGTTCATGACCAGCGTGACCGTGCGTAGTTCAGCAGTAGCAGTTACCGGTACGCTAAAGTCTGACCGGTTGAACGAGGTATCAAGTGCACGCACTGCGTAAGTGTACGTTGCGCCCGTCATCACCGTCGTGTCGGTAAAGGTAGTGGTTGTTGTGCGCGCAAAAATGATTTCGTTACCGTTACTGTCGATACGACGTACTTCGTAGGCGTAGGCATCACTAACCGCATTCCAGCTCAAGGTGATTCCCGCCGGAGAGGCGCTCAGCACCTGCAAGCCGGTTGGTATCGCCGGTGGTGTTGTATCACCACTAGAGAGTACAGTGAGTATGCCTGGCTGGGTTGGCAATCCGCTGATTGGCCCACCGCGATCAGCGTAGAGCCAGTCGCGTCCATTCGTTGTACTGTAACGGAAGACGTAGTCGAAGACACCGACGGTTTCAGGCTGGAGCCGGGCCTTGAATTCGTCATTGTTACCAACATCGACGTTAAAGGTTGCTTCAACCCATATCCAGCTACTGCCACCTGGATCACTACCTTGTGGACCGTATCCAATCTGCGCACGTAGACCAGGTGTTGCGCCAGGCAGGTTGGTAACGCCGTTAATCCACACCTGCCCATAAATCTCTGGTGTCAAATCGATAGTCGAGATGGTATGGTTGATGCTCGGCGGCCATTGCAGGTTGGCCCATCCGATTGGGTAATGTGGAAGCGCACTGACTTCTGCCGAGGCCGGGCTTTCATTACCGGCTGCATCTAGTGCTCGGATTATGTAGTAATACGTGCGACCATTGAGGACCGTAGTATCGGTAAAGGTGAGGCTGGTTACCGGTGTGCCATTGATCTTTAGCCAACCACCACCACTGACCGGACTGCGGTAAATGTTGTACGCCTGTGCTCCACCACTCGGGCGTTGCCAGCTTAAGCGCACCAAACCATCACCTTCTTCGGTTACCCGGAGGTTTCGTGGTGCAGCAGGTGGCGTTAGGTCGGCGCCTGGCTCGCTGAGAAGAACTGTGCCACTCAGCGGAGCCAGCGTTATCTGCACACCACCTTGTACGACTCGTACCTTCTCATCACGCTGGTTACCAACCGTGAAGAGTGCACAGAGTTCTACCCCATTCGGAAGGAAGCCACTAACCGGAACTGTTACCATCTGCGTGGCTGTACTGCGATTGATCAGAATAATCGCCGCTTCATTGCGATATTTGCGGCCATACGCTGCTACACCTGCCACATCGTCAGCCAGTAGTGGGGTGAAATTACCCCGCACCAAAGCTGGATAGCGATTGCGCAGTTCGATCAGGCTGCGGTAGTATGCAAAGAGATTAGTATCAGGAGCCCCTCCCAAGTCTGGCCACGGATAGGTACGCCGATCATCGGGATCATCATCACCAGTTACACCCACTTCATCACCGTAATAGATAGTTGGTGCGCCAGGCATAGTGAATTGGATCAGAGAAGCAAGCTGTAAACGTTGCTTCCCTTCTGCTAGATTGGTCGAGTTGAACTCCTTGTCGGCTCTTGTTTCCTGGCCGGGGGTGAGAGTCCACAGGATACGCTCAGTATCGTGACTATCAAGCAGATTCATGAGAGTGTAGTACGCAGCATCGGGATAATCCTCACGAATTGAGGCCAGGCGACTTAAGAACTCTGAAGGGCTGATAACCCGTCCGCTATCTCCAAAACCTTTGCTATCAAACGTTCCGCCCGGTAAGAGCAACCCGATTACTGCATCGCGCAGGCGGTAGTTCATCGTCGTATCAGCGGTTTGGCCGCGCAGATGGCGGAGCAATGTTGAGTCTTTCTGCCACAGCTCGCCGACGATTAGCCCATCACGCTTAGTCTGACGCACCACTGTACGAAATGTCTCCCAAAAACCGCTGGGGAAGCTGGCATCACCCATCACATCAAGACGCCAGCCCGCTGCGCCTCGCCGTAACCAAAAGCGTGTGACGCTGTTAGTGCCGGTCAAGAAATAGTTTTGCACGTTAGGGTTCGACTTGTTTATTTCTGGGATCGAGTCAAACCCAAACCAGCCAACGTAATCATCGCTCGTGCAGGGTACGTTTGTGGTACGGAAGTTGAACCAGTTGCGATAGGGTGAAGCCAGTGACTCACAGGCACCCAGGGTGTCGTAATGCCCATACCTATCAAAGAATGGGCTGTCTGATGACATGTGGTTGAAGACGCCATCGAGAATGATCCGTATCCCACGCCGTCGTGCCTCTTGTACGAGGTGGACGAACGTACCATTATTACCAAGATAAGAATCGATCTGATAGTAGTCGCGGGTATCGTAGCGATGATTCGAGGCAGCGGCAAAAATTGGGTTGAAGTAAATGGTGGTAATACCGAGTTGTTGCAGATAATCGAGCTTCTCAATCACACCCTCTAAATCACCACCGTAATAATCACGACCACGTGGCCCCTCAATAGTTGGGCTCCAGGCAGGTGGTGTACTGTCATAGCGCCATGGGCAGTTAGATGCAGCATCGGCGTAATGACGGCAGAACCCTTCAGGGAGATCACCCCATCCCAATGTGATGACCGGATCGTCATAACGAATATCGCCCGCTTGAGGATCGTTGTGCGGATTGCCGTTGCGGAAACGATCGGGAAAAATCTGGTAGATAACCGCCGATCGGGCCCAATTGGGTGAGGTAAAAGCCGGATCGTAGAACATCAACGCATAACTGAAATCAACTACATCGTCCGTCATTCGTCCAGGGCCACCATCAAGGGCCGCTGTATTATCAGCGTAATAATCTGTATCACTCCCATCGCTTACGATAAAGCGATACCAGAGGTTGTTGGGTTGCGTCTCGTGTAACGTAGCCGCCCAGAAGTCGCAAGTTCGTGGTCCATAATCACCATAACAATCGGTGTCGGCTGCGACAATACTCATCGGAATAAAGCGTTGGGCACCGGCATTGACATCGTAGACCCGCAGCGTTACTGCGGTCACGTCATTATGGAAGGTACGTAAGCGGATGGTTACCGGCGTACCAGCAGGAACTGCGCCACCTGGAGTGCGGTATAGGGGATCACGGGAATTGTGATACACCCCATCCCATTCCACATTGTTGTCGGGCTGAGGCAACGCGCTGCGCACTTCAACCCCAACGAACGTTGTGGCGGTATTAAAGCTAAAGATGACAGTTGCCGGGCCGGTAACGGTGAAAGGTACATTGTTCCCAAATGCACCATAGTTTGGGTTTGCCCAGCTCTCATTGGTGGCAATCTTAAATTCATAACTACCAGGCGGGATCGCATCCGTGATAAATGTAAAGATACCATCGCCATCAACATCACTCATAAAGGTACGTAAACATTCCGGCTGCCAGTCACTGCTGCAACCGATTTCGCTGTTGAAGTCTCCCGGAACGGTATAGATAGTATTCCGTACCCTATCAGCGATGTAATGGGTCTTGTGATCGTAGTAGAAACGTACAGATTGTGTGCTATTCAGAGTAATTGGAATATTTGGGCCGTTTTGCTGAAAATTAGCTCCATAATTTTCGGCCCAACTTCCCATAGCAACTTTGTACTGGTAGTTTCCGGCTGGAATAGGTGCTGAAATGAACAGATAGACACCGTTACCCTGCGGGGTAAAGGCCGAACCGGCACATCCTGGATCCCAGTTGCTGCACGCACCAGCAGTTGCGACTGATTGTAGATCACCGGTGAGATTGACCGACGACGGTTGTGCTGTGTGGTCGGCGAGGCTTATGGATGGTTGTGGTGCAATCGTTGCACCAAAAAGCACCCCAAACACAAGAATGAGGTGCAAGATGCGGAAAAACGGGCGCGGTCTCACCTTAAAGCTCCTTTGCACTGCCTGTACCTTCTTAACACGGCGGCATCCATCAGGGACGCCGTGAAGTAGCACCATTGCATGAACCGCACCTTAGCGCTACGGAGCTAGATTGAGCGCGGCGATATTGTTTTTAACAGAAAAGTTGCTGTCAAAATAGATGCTTGTGCAACATATCATAAATCATACGTCCTCCTTTGTCAAGAGGTATTGCTCGCTGTAAGAGTTTTCACCTTACCCGTCAGCGGTGATGTGAGGTGATAGGAAAGAGAAAAGAGGGATAAGCGGGCGCGGCAGGTTCCCAATCCGTCCGCAGCTTCCCGTTCCGACAGTAGTCTACTGCCAACCCCTTATTGTCTTGCCGATCATGAGATGCCGCTGTAACGGTAGGGGCGAGTTCCAAATCTGCCCTAAGTGGCGTGCTTAGGCGGCAAGCGATGGCTTCCGGTCACACACCGTAGGACACAGGCTAGCGGTTCGCTCACCCAGGTCGGGGGTGTTTTTGTCACTCCATTCGGTTACTGTTGAGTGGCTCGCATGAGACCAAAAGATGAAAACGCTGCAAACTTCTGTCGCTGATCTTATGGGTTTTTAAAGTTCTCAGTTCTTGGTTCACCGATAAACGTCATTCACACCGTCACGACGATCTCCAAATCGATGCCGCTTGCCTTGGTGCGCAGGCAGTCGTCCCGCACCTGCCGTGGCAGCGATGGCACGGCGCCTGTCGCAGAAGCACGCCATAGGGGCGGGTTCCAAACCCGCCCCTACCATATACGGACAGGAATCATCGGCGTGCGACCAAGGGCCTGATCGGAGACCACCGGCGGCGCGGAACGCAGCGCGCCGTTGCCCACGCTGCGGACATTCCGCTCGCTCCTCATGTCTGTAAGGTCGAGTGAGAACGTTGAAAACCCCTGTCGCTGCTCGCGAGACTCTTGACAAACTTACTTCAAGATCATACAATGGAATTATCAATTTCATTCTCAAAACGAATGAATAACTAACCCTGATACCACATTCTCGCTCATTTCCCT
>Ga0197142_1001146_pt1 | contig 24490 bp, 21 predicted proteins | sample GBS60_MetaG_FD_148614 | JGI IMG/M metagenome (GOLD analysis project Ga0197142, IMG submission 148614) | Sediment microbial communities from Great Boiling Springs, Gerlach, Nevada, United States - GBS 60_MetaG | ecosystem: Environmental > Aquatic > Thermal springs > Hot (42-90C) > Sediment... | reverse complement strand
TGGCCGCCGCTGACAAGGTGCACAACGTCCGCTGCATCCTGCGGGACTTTCGCCAACTGGGGGATAAACTCTGGGAGCGCTTCTCCGGCGGCAAAGAGGGATCCCTGTGGTACTACCGGTCGCTGGCGGAGATCCTGGGGCGACGGCTGCCTTCTAGGCTGGCGGTGGAGCTCCAAGAGCTGGTGGTCGAGTTGCAACGGGCAGCCGGGTCGGAGCCGGCAACAGCTTGACAGAGACGACCAGGGCTGAAGAAAATGCTGAGGGCAGCCTTCTCTTTCCCACTCTTCAGGTCACCTGTCTATGGTTCTCGCTGTTGGCACCATTGCTCCAGGGTTCAACACCACCGATACCCACGGCAACCAAGTTTCTCTGGCTGATTTTACCGGGAAAACCGTTGTCCTTTACTTTTACCCCAAAGACGACACCCCCGGCTGCACCAAAGAGGCCTGTGGATTCCGCGATGCTTACGCCGATTATCAAAGCAAAGACGTGGTGGTGTTGGGGGTGAGCATGGATGACCAGGCCTCTCACCAAAAGTTTGCCGAGAAGTACAACCTGCCTTTCCCTCTACTGGTCGATACCAGTGGGGTGATCGCCCGCGCCTACGATGTGGATGGGGGCGGCTACGCCAAGCGGGTGACCTACGTCATCGACGGCGAGGGCAAAATTGCCAAGGTCTATCAGAACATCAACACCGAAACCCATGCCCGCGATATCTTGGCGGACTTGGGCCTGTAAAATCTCTTCGGTTCTTCTCTGAGTCCCAGCCCTTGCGCATGAACGACGACATTCCGGTTGCGCGTCGCCAGCCATCTGTTGCGGAAAAAGCGCAAGGTTCCTCGGCTTCGTGGGGGCTATGGCTGGGCTTGGGACTGGCTCTATTCGGCTTGCTGCTCTCGATGGCGTGGGGGTTGGAGAGATTGGCGGGATCCCCAGCGGATCCTGTGCTCCTGGAAGAAGTCGGTCAGCCCTCTCTGCCCCAACAGCAGAATGAGCGGGTCTCCCTGCTAGGGCACTATGCCTATGCAGAAGCTCCACCAGAGAGCTTGCAGGTGGTGGGCCACTACCACGGTCGGGCGGTGCGCCTGCGCCAGGCGGCTGCCGAGAGCTACCTGCGCATGAGTGAAGCAGCCCAAGCCGACGGGATCCGCCTAGTCCCTATCTCTGGGTTTCGCTCGATCGCGGAGCAGGAGTTTTTGTTTTTTCAGGTGGCCCAATCGCGGGCCCTGCGACCGGAAAAACGGGCTGCCGTCAGCGCTCCCCCTGGCTACAGCGAGCACCACACTGGCTACGCCATCGACATTGGCGATGCCCAGTTTCCTCAGTGGGATACCCAAGAGGCCTTTGAGACCACCCCTGCCTTCCGGTGGCTGGAGAGAAATGCCGCCCGTTTTGGCTTTGAGCTGTCCTTTCCCCGCGGCAACCCGCAGGGGGTGAGCTACGAACCCTGGCACTGGCGCTTTGTCGGCGACCGCCACAGCCTAGAGACCTTCTACAAGCGCTAACAACTCCCCTCTCCCCTTGGGAGAGGGGATGGGGGTGAGGGAGTTTTCCCTGTGGGAGAGGGGACGGGGGTGGTCGCGTTAGCGGCGCGGAGCGCTTGGGCTGACTCCCTTTGGGAGAGGGGTTGGGGGTGAGGGCTCAAGAAGCGGATGACGCGATTCGAACGCGCGACCGTCTCGTTGGCAACGAGAAGCTCTACCACTGAGCTACATCCGCATCGGGACATCTATCATGGCAAGTTTTGCGGTCGTTTGTCAAGCCAGGGATCCCTGCCGCATTTTGTTCCAGAATGAGAGAAGTTCATCTTTCTTTGCAGTTGCGTCAGCCCCTGGCGGGGTGAGGGGATCACGATGCGGGTAGCCATTATCGGGGCAGGGTTGGCCGGCTTGGTTACAGGGGTCGATTTGGTGGAAGCGGGGCACCAGGTGCAGATCTACGAGGCGCGGCCCTTTGTGGGCGGCAAGGTGGGCTCCTGGCAGGATGCCGAGGGCAACCACATCGAGATGGGCCTCCATGTTTTTTTCTGCAACTACAGCAACTTGTTTGCCCTGATGAAAAAGGTGGGGGCCTACGAGAACCTGTTGCCCAAGCAGCACATCCACACCTTTGTCAACCGCGGCGGGCACACGGGCAGCCTCGATTTTCGCTTTCCCCTGGGAGCGCCCTTCAACGGCCTCAAGGCTTTCTTCACCACCGAGCAGCTCTCCTGGGCCGATAAACTGCGCAACGCCCTGGCGCTGGGCACCAGCCCTCTGATTCGTGGCCTGCTGGACTACGAAGGGGCGATGCGGCAGATTCGCGCCTTGGATCGGATGAGCTTTGCCGAGTGGTTCCGTCAGCACGGGGGATCCGAGGCCAGCCTGAAGCAGATGTGGAACCCGATTGCCTATGCCCTGGGCTTCATCGATACGGAGCAGATTTCCGCCCGCTGCATGCTGACCATTTTTCAGATGTTTGCCAGCAAAACAGACGCCTCCAAGCTCAACCTCCTCAAGGGATCCCCGGACAATTACCTTACCCAGCCCATCGTCCGCTACCTGCAAGCCCGCGGCGGCCAGGTTTACACCCGCCGGGGGGTTAGCCGCATCGAAGTCAGCGACTCCCCTCCCTACGCCGTAACTGGCCTGGTTTTGGCCAACGGCGAGCGGGTGGAAGCAGATGTATATGTGTGTGCAACGGCGGTGGAAGGGGCCAAACGGCTGATCCCCCAGGTGTGGCGGCAGTGGCCCCAGTTCGACAACCTCTACAAGCTGGAATCGGTGCCGGTTGCCACGGTGCAATTGCGCTTCGACGGCTGGGTAACGGAGCTGAACCCCCAAGGCCGGGCCAAACGCGCCGCTGACCACCCCCAGCCGCTCGGCATTGACAACCTCCTCTACACCGCCGATGCCGATTTCTCCTGCTTTGCCGATCTCGCCCTCACCAGCCCCGCCGATTACTACAAACCCGGCCAGGGGTCTCTGCTGCAATGCGTGCTCACCCCCGGGGATCCCTTCATCTCCATGTCCAACGAGCAGATCGCCCAGCATGTGCTGCACCAAGTCCACGAGCTGTTTCCCTCGTCGCGGCAACTGAACATGACCTGGTACAGCGTGGTCAAGCTGGCCCACTCCCTCTACCGAGAAGCGCCGGGCATGGATCCCTATCGCCCGCAGCAGAAGACCCCTGTGCCCAACTTCTTCTTTGCCGGCAGCTACACCGCCCAAGACTACATCGACAGCATGGAAGGGGCCACTCTCTCCGGCCACCTGGCCGCCCAGGCCATCCTGGCCGCCTGCCGGGATCCCCAGCCGTTGCAGCCGGTTTAGCGAGCGGGCTGCAGGGACTGCAGCAGGTGGAGCACGGTGAAAACGCCAATGCCCAGCAGGGCGAGGGATCCCGCCAGGTAGCCGTAGGCATTGGAGCGGTGCTCTTCCAAGAGGGCCTCAGCGGACTTGGGCGCGATCATGAACCGTCCTCCCGAAAGGGGTTTTCGGATCACGGGATCCCCTGCCTCAGAGCGCACCTCCCCCATAGCAAAGGTCATCCCATCCACCGGGAGCACCCATTCTTTGTAGACAAAGGAGCGGGTGGAGCGATTTTCTGTTCTCAGCTGGGAAAAGTGGCGTTTGAGATCGAAGTTGAACCGGCTGGGGCCTTTTCCGGGGAAAACACGCTCATCCACAACCAACATGGCCTCTATCTCCGCACCTGTGGGATCCACCCTCACCCTTCCGGTTTCGTCTTCGATGAAAAAAGGGAGCTGGCGAACCACCGAGTGAAGGGTCTCAGTTCTTGTTTTTGTCTCTCTCTCAAGGAAATATTCCCGACCCGTGCTCGGATCGTAGTACACATTGTTGTAGTACTTCTGGGGAGGGCCTGCTTCAGAAAACTGCGACTTTTCCAGATAGCCTGGGGAGCCAGGCTTTTGCGGGTAATCGGGGTAACCAGGCTTTTTCTGGAAAGAGTCCGAACGGGGGTAGCCAGAGCCAGGTTTTTGCTGAAAGGATGCCGCGCCGAAGTAGCCAGAGTCGAGCTTTTGTTGGAAAGAGTCAGAGTAGCCGGGATCAACCCTTTTCTGGAAAGAACCGGAGTCAGAGTAGCCCAAGCCGGACCTTTTTCCGGCCATTCCCCCCGGATAGAATTTTGCCCGAGATCCCAAGCGCAGAGCGTTCTGGTATTCGCCTTCGCTGATCCGTTCGCTGTAGGCGACATCGCCTTCACTATTCAAATACTTTCGATAGCACTCGGCTTCGTCGTACTCCCAAGCAATCTCGGACTTGTAGTAGATACAAGGCTGGCGTGAAAACTCCGATACCAAAGGCCGATCGCACACAACCCTGCCGTAAACTTGGGCCAAGTTCGATCCTTTTGGGCTCGTCTGACTGAGATTGCGAAGCTCGGCTACTTTGAGCAACCGAGTTGCGGAGAGCTGCTGAACCAACCTCTGGGAGCGCAAATACTCAAAAAATGAAAACAGAGAGGCGGGAAGACAGAGTAGCCCAAGCAGCGTCAGCCAGTTCATAGAGGCCTTCCTTTCCGAGGGGATGGGAGTGAAGTTGGCCTCATGCTAGCAGTTACCTGGGAAACAGGATTTTAAGAGGAGTTTAAGGCCAGCTCCCCACTCTACCCCGGCAACTGGGACGGGTTTCCTCGCAAGGCTTCCAGAAAGGCATGCACTGCCGGTGGATGCAGCGCCGAGGCCAGCACGGCAGCCCCGATCACCCGCTCCAGCGGGACGGGCAGGCGGCGGATCTGGATCCCTGGGGGAATGGGGATGGCAGCCAGGCGAGGCAAAATGGCCGCTCCCAGGCCCTGCGCCACCATGTTGACAATGGTGGAATCTTCTTTGACTAGGTAGGCCACCTTAAGGGTTTGGCGGGCCGCCTCCCAGTGGTTGCGCACTGCTGTGGTGCATTCGGCGTAGTTGTAGAGAATGTAGGAAAAACGGGAAAGATCCTCCCAGGTCACGGCTTCCGGCAGAGGGCCAAAGCTCTCCGGCACCAACAGAATAAACTCGTCACGGGCAATCTCCCACGTCTGCAGATCCTCGGCAGCCCGCGGCAGCGGCAACAGGCCGATATCCACCTGGCCCGAGCGCAGCAGATGTTCCACGGTGGCCGGATCTGCTTCCGTGAGGGTAAGGGTAACTTGCGGAAATTGCTGGCGAAAGCGGGCGATCACCGGTGGCAACAGGTGCGTGGCAGCGCTACGAAAGGCAGCAACCCGCACACTTCCCCCGCGCAAGCCTTTTTCCAGGTTGGCCTCGTAGTCCATCTGTTCGCGCAGTTGCAGCATCTTGCGGGCATAGCGCAGTAACCGCTCCCCCACCGGAGTTGGGCGTGCCCCAAATCGACCGCGCACCAACAGGGTTACCCCCAGTTCTTCTTCCAGACTGGCGATGGCCCGGCTCACCGCCGACTGGGAAATGTGCAGTTGCAGGGCGGCTTCGCTGAAATTCCCCCTCTCCACCACTGCCACCCAGGCTTGCAGTTGCGAGATGTTCATCGATCGCATCTATTCGATCTGCGCATAGATGTGATGTTATCTCAGGTTTGAACCTCTCGCTGAGGCTGACTAAACTACAACGTACAGCTTTTTTCCGCTGGATGGAAGTCTTGCCAATCGGCAAGGCAGCTATTCCCCAGAAAGTACAGAAGATACCTCTGTTGTGCTGGGGCCAGTATGACTGAAAAAAGCTGGAATTCTGCTTCACAGTGGAAAAAATACCTTCTGGCTGTCTCTGAACAATTAGGCGTGCCTATGTCCAGATCTATGTTTGCCCTCTTGCCTTTTCATCAGTTTCGAGATACTCCTGGCGTGCGGTTTTTCGATATCACTATCCCGCGATCCAATGCCCGCGATCTGGTTTATCACGAAGGGCCAGCCGTAAGCCCTCCCGACAATCCTCAGGGCTATTGGCAGTTTTATCTACATCCCCACCAAGAAGACAATTTGTTGGCTCTGTGGGGAGGACGAACCTTTTACTTGGTCAACTTTAGCTGGCGGGATCCCTTTCACATTGTGCGTCTGGAGGCGAATCGAGGCATTTTGCGCATTCCGCCTGGCACCTTTCACCGTTCTGTTTCCGATCCCGAGGGATCCATTGTTTTAAACCAGGCGGTGCGCGACGAAAAAGCCGTTGTGGAAAAAGAATTTCGCATCTACGACAGCAGCCGCATCCCGCGTTTGTTGCAGGTTATCTCGGCGGTGGCGCCCCTGCCCCGCATCTGTGCCTGATCTAGCCTCAGCCAATCGGCTCTGGCGGGCCAAGCCCTTTTCCCGTACCATCTAGGCGGGGAAGATGGGTTGAGGGTAGCTATGCAGGCGGTGATTTTGGCAGGGGGGCAAGGAACTCGCTTACGGCCTTTGACCTTGTGGCAGCCGAAGCCGTTGCTGCCGTTGCTAGAGGTGCCTTTTTTACACTGGCTGATCGGGCGCTGCCGCCGGGCCGGCCTGACGGACATTTTGCTCAGCGTGGGGTATCTGGGTAGACAGATCGAGGCGGCTCTGGGAGATGGCGCTGCTTGGGGGGTAAAGCTCCGCTACATCGTCGAGGAGACGCCGCTAGACACAGCGGGGGCTTTGGTGCTAGCCCAACCCTACTTCAGCGGGGATCCCTTAGTGGTCTTCAATGCCGATATCCTCACCGATCTGGATTTGTTGGCTTTGATACAATGCCACCTGCAAAGCGAGGCCGTCGCCACCCTCACCCTCGCCCGCGTGGAGGACATCACCGCCTACGGCCTGGTGGAGGTAGGGGAAGGGGGCCAGATCCGATCTTTTCGGGAAAAGCCCACTCCTGCAGAAGCCCTCACCCTCACCACCAACACCATCAACGCCGGTACCTATGTCCTCGATCCGGCCATTTTTAAGGACTACCCCAGCGGGGATCCCCTCAGCTTCGAGCGGCGTGTCTTCCCCGATTTGCTGCGGCAGGGGCGACGGCTGCAAGCCTACCTGCACACCGGCTACTGGCGGGATCTGGGCACGCCGGCCAGCTACTACCACGGCCAACTGGACATTCTCCTGGGCCGGATGACAGACTTTCCTCTCGAGGATGTGGAAGCAAAGGAGCCGGGGGTATGGGTTCACAAAACGGCTGAGATCCACCCCAACGCCCAGCTGCAAGCCCCTTGCTACATCGGCGCTCACACGCGCCTGGGCTCCCAGGCTCAAGTCCCCGCCGGCACTATCCTCGGCAGCTACAGTTGGGTCAATGGATCCCTGCAGCCGGGGGCCTATGGGCCGGGCCTCCTGGTAGTCTAGGTTAAAGGCCAGTTAAGCACCCAAGCATCCACGACACAGCCAGCCAAAGATGGAGCTACCGCAAACCGGGGAACGCTGGGATCCCTATCTTGCCGCCGTAGCCGCCCGCTTCAATCGGGAGCTGGAGGTGCAGCTAGGTCGGGCCAGTTGGCAGCTTCCCCCCGACCTAGAGCAGTTGCCCTTTTGGCAAGCCCAAGAGCGAGATCACCTCCAGGAACGCCTGGGGATCCCCTTTTGGCAATTGCGCGCCCCCAAAAAGCGGGAAGCCTGCTTGGATCTGGGCTGTGGAGTGAGTTTCCTGACCTATCCCTGGAACGATTGGCAGGCCCACTTTTACGGCCACGAGCTGAGCGGGGGGATCGTGCGCTTTGTGCGCTCGCGGGCACCGCAGCTTAACTCCAAGCTGTTCAAGTCGATGCAGCAGGGATCCGCCCATCACCTGGAGAACTACGCGCCAGAGCAGTTCGATCTGGCCATTGCCACAGGATTTTTGTACTACTACCCGATTGATTACTTTGACGCGGTTTGGGCAGAACTGATGCGGGTGTTGCGTCCGGCTGCGCCAGTGATTATCGAAGTGGTCAATCCTGAGTCGGTGTGGGCCGAACAGTGGGGGTTGATTGAGCTATTCAAAGGCAGCGAGCCAATTCTCACACCCCTACAGGAGTGGGAGCGGCGCATCGCCGACTTGGGTGGCAAAATCCAGAAACAGGCCAGTGGCGAGCTGTTTACCACCTATTGGGTTCAGCGCAAGCAGTGACCTCCTCCCCCTTTGAAGAGGGGGGCTTTCCCCTTCCACGAGGTAGCTTGCACAGGCAGGAGGATTTGCTCCCCAAAATCCGTACTCTCTCCCCATAAAATGGGAAAACTCTTACCTCCTACTTTTTTGTGTCCAGATCCCCTGCCTTGCCGCCTGCCGAGCCGGGTTCAGCCGGATTTTCAGCGCTGAAGGCCCGCTATCTGCTGCTGGCCTTCTTGCTGATCAACGTGGGGGTGGGTCTGGGGGTCGACGCTTTGGCCAGGCTGTTGCCTCTGCCCTCCGACGATCCGGTGCTGGCCTACTTTGTCTATTGCGTCACGTTTGTGCTCACTTGTATCTGGAGCTGGCAGCGCGGGCGACGAGCCCATTTGCAGATGGGGCGGCTGTGGGGCAACTGGCGAGCTGCTATTCCCTGGGGATCCCTGCTGCGGGTAGTGCCGGCTTTGGTTGTGCTCTCTATGGGCACCACTTTGCTGATGCTCTACTGGGTGTCGCTGTCTTTTCCGGGGCTGGCGGAGTCGATGCTGGACTCCCTGGGGGAAGAGGAGGGGGAAACAGCCTGGCCGCAGGTGTACCAGGGGTTGCGCTGGCTCTCGATTGCGGTGGTGGCCCCCATAACGGAGGAATGGCTGTTTCGCGGCATTTTGCTCCACCGCTGGAGCCTCAAGTGGGGGCTTGCCAGAGGGCTGCTGGCTTCTTCCGTGTTCTTTGGCCTGCTGCACCCTAACCCACTTGGGCTGACGGTGTTTGGCCTGGTGATGGGGCTGCTCTACCTGAAAGCACGCTCCTTGAGCTTGCCCATCCTGGCCCATGCTTTGAACAATATCCTGGCTCTAGCGCTGGGATCCCTGGGAGGAGGGGGAGTGGACCAGGCGGATCCCATCGGGATCTTTCACCTCTACTACGGCCTGTGCTGCTTAGTTTTGGCTGGGTTCATCTTGGTCCCTTTCCTCCGCTGCCATTGGCCGGAACGGGGGGCTCAGTTGCCCTATTTCCTGAACCCCTAAACGGGCTTGGCCTCGGTTCTCCTATCCCCACCCGGAAGGCAGTTGAGGTGGGATCCCGCCAAGGCTTTCGCCAAGAATGTAAACGAAACGCCAAAAACTGTCACCCGATCCCTCGAAAAAGCTGGGGGGGTGGGGATATCCTGAAATAGGCAGCAACAGATCCAGTACACAGTTGAGCTGTGGCTCGCTCGCCAACAGGGTGGCCGTTACGCCAGCGAGGCAGCCCACAAGGTTAACATGGAAAGGCGGTCTTTTCTACAAAAGTTACTCCTGGTTGCTGCCGGCCTCGGTCTCTCTCCCGGCTGGTTGGTGGGTCAGGCTGAGCGCTATGGGCAAGCTTTGGCGGCCAGCTCCCGCAAGTTGGCTCTCTTGATAGGCATTAACCGCTACCCCGGCGAGGGATCCCCGTTACAGGGGTGTGTTACGGATGTGGAGCTGCAGCGGGAGCTGCTGCGGTATCGCTTTGGCTTTGACCCGGCAGACATTCTCATCCTCACCGATGGAGCTGCCACTTCGAGCGCGATCCAGTCAGCCTTTGCCGAGCACTTGGGGAGTGCAAGTCAGACGGCTGAAACGGTAGTGGTGCAGTTTAGCGGCTACGGCCAATGGCGGGCGGGATCTTCGCCCGAGCGCTGGCAGCCGGCGCTGCTGTTGGCTGGCCCTGAAGAAGCGGCGGCCATGGGTCTGGAGCGCTTTTTCCAGCTTGTGCAAAGCTTGGGCACAGCCCAGCTCACGACCATACTCGATTGTGGCTTTACCTATGTTGCGCCCGCAGTACGGGGCAACTTGCAACTGCGCTCCCGCCCGCCAAAAGTCCCCAAAGAAGTAGCCTCTACCTCCCCAGAGGCGGTGGCTCTCGGTCGCCTGCCTTCTGGTGAAGTGCAGCAGATTTGGCCCTCTCCGCCCAAGGGATTGCTAATTGCCGCCACTGCCCCCCAAGATTTGGCGGCAGAAGCCGCCTGGCCGGGATTTCATGCGGGGATACTCACCTACCTGTTGACGCAGTACCTGTGGGAGATTACGCCTGCCACCCGCTTGCTGATAGCCTTCAACCAAGTGGCCAGTCGGCGGGAGCTGGGCCTATTTGCTTGTCAGCGCCCCATCCTGGAGGGCAAAGAAACGGCTCGGCGCATCCCGCCCTACTTCCTCACCCCCCCTCAGGTGGGGGTCAGCGGCGTGATCCAGGAAGTGAAGGGGAATCGGGCCCAGGTGTGGCTGGGTGGGATCCCACCGGCGGCACTCTGCGGTTTGCAGCCGGGTACCCTTTTGGCTCCCATTGCTGCCGAGCCTTCCAACGCCTCGCCGGCGCCGCTGCTGATTCGTTCTCGCAACGGCCTGTTGGCGCAAGTGCAGCCGGCCAATGGGGAAGGTCAGATTCCCCCAGCGGGTACCCCCGTGCGGGAGCAGTTGCGCAGCCTCTCCAGCACCCTCAAGCTTTTGGTGGGTCTGGAAGATAGCTTGGGCCGCGTTGAAAAAGTGGATCTAACCAACGCCATTGCCGGCCATAGCTGGATGGAGACGGCTAACCCGCGCGAGCGCCAGGTGGATTGCCTCCTGGGCCGCATCACCCCAGAAATGGCCGCCGCCTTTCAAGCAGACGCTCTGCCCAAGCCTTTGGAAGTCAACGGCTACAGCCTCTTTTGGCCGGGGCGAGAATTGCTGCTCAATTCCTGCGGGCCGGCTGGGGAAGCTGCAGCTACGGCGGTACAGCGGCTGGTGCCCCGTCTGGCCCATCTGCTGGCGGCCAAACGTCTGCGCACCACCCTCAACGCTGCCACCTCGCCGCTGGCGGTGCTGGGGGAATTGTCCACCAGAAGTAAAGCCCCCTTGCGGGCGGCACGGTTTGCCCAGGTGGCCTCTGCTCCTGCCGAGCTGGGCATCCAACGCTTTATGCGCGGGGATCCCTTGCATCTCACCCTCCGCAACGAGGGCGAGCAGGATCTGTTCGGCTACCTGTTGATGGTCGATCCCAGTGGACAACTGCACCTGCTGGCTCCCATGCCTCAGGAAGACTTCGCCTTGCCGCTTCGCCTGGAGGCCAAGAGCAGCCTGACTTTGCCACCTCTGCCTGAGATGGCCGGCGAGTCGCGCTCTGCCGTCAATCCCGATCTGCTCACCTGCCATGCCCAGGGGCTGACCGAGCTACTGTTTGTGGCCAGTACTCGGCCCTTGTCGGCCAGCTTGGAAGCCCTCAAAACCATGGCTCGCAAGCTGGGGGTAAGCCGTTCGCCAATGTTGCTCAGCAGACCGCTGGACTGGACGCAAATTCTCCTCGAGGAGCTGACTCAGCGTCTCCCTGAAGGGGATCCCGACCTGCGCTGGCTGGATCCTGGCCAGTCCGTTACCCTTTCTCTCACCTATCTCCTGGTTTAGCTCAGCAACAAGGCAAACAGGCCACAGAGGGCAATGCCATCGAAAACGCCAGCCCCGCCAATGCTGAGAATGCCCGAGCAATTGCGCCGCAGCACCTCCGGTAGGTGCAGCAGATCCGCTCCGATCACCGTGCCCAAAACCCCGCTGGCAAAGGCCACTGCCGGCGCCTGATCCCCGGCCCAAAACAGAGCGGCCAAGGCTGCCGTAGCCGGGGCGATCAAGGGATTCATCTGAATGCCGATCCCGGGCACCACGTGGGAAGCATAGTAGCTGACCACAGTTACCAGCGCCGTTACGGCCAGGATCAACAGCCCATCGGCCCGTCCAAATTGATACAAGGCCAAGAGCACCGGGATCAGCCCCCCGCCCACGTTCAGGGCAATCACCGTCTCCTGTGAGATTTTCGCCAAGGGGATCCCCCAGAACTGTCGCATCCACAGGCCGGCCAGGTCTTCTACTAGGGTTACCTCGCACTTCACGCGGTACAAAGGAATGTTGACCGAGCTGCCCGCCAGGATGGCCAGCAACAGCAACAGCGCCCCCTCCCGGGAAAAGCCCAGCTTCCCTACCGCCAGCGCCACCACATCCACCGCCAGCCCCAACCAGAGGAAGGGCAGCAGCAGCACCAGCATCAAAAACAGCAACAGCGAGACCGGCAAGTAGAACATGGCAGGGATCCCAAACTTCCCTCCAGCCTATCAGGACTTAGCCCGCCTCTCCCAGCTCTAGGCAGAGAGGCTCTCGCTCTTGTAACGGGCAAGTCTCCGATTAACTCTGTTAGAGTCCGAAAATTGTATTGTAGATATCTTGAATAATTTTGCGACCGGCCCGCCAATCGCTAGGAGTCTTAGACAGACTAATTTGATAGCGCGGATCTCCGTGAAAGCGAATCTTGATATGGTTGTCTTTTGAAACAATCTTAAAACCAAGTCTCTGCAGCTCTCGCTCGTGAGAATCACTCCATTTACTGTAGTCTAAGAACAAATCATCTATAGACCTCATAATATCTAGACGGTGTCTATCGCCTTCCTGTGCCTCGTTGTATTCGAGCAAATCTTCAAGTATGTGCAGAACTCTACTTTTTTTATGTTCTTCTTTATACACTTGATCGGTTGCTCTACGCAAAATTTCCAAAATGAAACTCTTAGCTTCTTGAGGGTAAAATTCTCCCTCAGTTCTTTTCAAAACTATGTCTGTTTCCGATGGAATGTAGCTTCTATAATGCCCTGTTCCTCTGGAGATTGTAGACACAGTCTCTTGAAAACCCTCTATGCAATCCTCCAGCTTTTTTATCTGCTCATCCTTTTGTTGAAGCTGTAGCCTCAGCTCTGCAATTTGTTCTTCGTATGCATAGGCCTGCCTAGCTGAATCGCCGCTATCTTGCATACGAAGTTGCTTTATCTCTTCCTCTTTTTGGAAAAGTTGTTTCCCTAGTTCTCCAATCTCTGCTTGGAGTCCTCGGAGTTGCTCTAACAGTCGATCCCGCTCGCCTCGCTCAACCCTAAGCTCCTCGTCCCGCTGCTGGAGTTGACCCCGCAACCCAGAAAGTTCTTCTTCAACACTCCGCAGTTGACCTTTCTTTTCCTCGATCTCTCGGGAGAGCTCTCCAATTCTCTGCTCCTGGAGCCGCAGCTCTTCGCGCAGGTGCTGTTGCTCGGCCAGTCGTGCCTCCAGATCTTGGATTTGCTTGCTGCTCTGCTGAAGCTGGGCCTGCAGCTCTGTTAGCTCGGCTTGCTTGTTCTGCAGTTCCTGCTCTTTCTCCCGAACTTGCTGAGATAAGTCTTTGACAATCCGCTGCCATTTCTGCAGATCGACAAGCAGTCTTTGAATTTCTTCCTCCTTCTGTGTAGACTTGCTCTGGAGCTGTTCCAAAAGCTGATGCCGCTCGGCCAGTTGGGCCTCAAGCTGCTGGAGTTGCTCGTTTCTCTGTTGAAGCTGTTTTCTTAGACCGCAAAGCTCTTCTTCAGCTTGCTGGAGATGCCGTTCTTTTTCCTCAATTCGTTGAGAGAGATCTCCAACTTTCTGCTTCTGAAGTCTGAGCTCTTCAAGTTGCCGGCTCTGCTCAGCTATTTGGATCTTCAGTTCTCGTATCTCTCGTGTCTGCTCATCGGCTTGCCGCACTCGCTCTTGGAGTTCCAGTGCTATACTTTGATAGTCTTGTATCGTGGTTCTTGCTTCTTGAGGTCGGGGAAAATTAATATCACTCCTATTTTTATCAAAATGTGTCTGCTCGGCCTCTACAATTGATTTATCCAGTCCTATAAGCTGCTTTTTGAACTTTTCATTTCTATCCCTTAGCTTTTCAAGCTCCTTAGTTAACCTCTCGACCTCATTCCGGGCAGAAGACTGAGCAATCTTCGAGGCTGCCGTGCTCCCGGCTCCAACCACCAGAGCCACTCTGAGGGCTCTGCTCAACGCTGACTGGGGTAGAGAGGCGATGCTGGCAGCGACAAGGGCAGTGACGATGTGGATGTAGAGAGGCTTACGCATAACAAATAACAACCGAAAGCGCTGGGCGAGTCGCTACGGCTTAGGGTAATCGAAAATACCAGAACTGTGAAAAAAATTGCAGAGAATCTTTATCCTGGAAGGGGGTGCCCTTCTACTTGCCTCATCCGTGAATCCCCAGCCTGCTGCAAAGTGCCCTGGCGCAATCAGAGAGCAAGGCGGGCAACTGTTGACGGCTAAAGGATCCCGGCCACCCCGGTTTGGCGGGCAGCCTGGATCACAGCGGCGGCCACCTGGGGAACTACCCGCCCGTCGAAGACTGAGGGAATGATCCACTGGGGATCCAAATCTTCAGGTGGGATCAAATTGGCGATGGCCTGGGCGGCAGCCAGGCACATCTCGATGTTGATCTGCTTGGCGCGGCAATCCAGAGCACCGCGAAATACCCCCGGAAAGGCCAACACATTGTTGATCTGGTTGGGGTAGTCGCTGCGCCCGGTGGCCATCACCGCCACCCGATCGCTCACTAGCTCCGGCTGGATCTCTGGCACCGGATTGGCCAGGGCAAAGACGACGGGATCCGGCGCCATTTTCTCCACCATCTCCGGCGTCAAGGCATTGGCCACGCTCACCCCAATGAACACATCTGCCCCCACCAAGGCGTCTGCCAGGGATCCACTCTTCTCAACGGCAATGGCAGCTTTCTCGGGGGTGAGGTCGGTGCGGGAGCGGCTGAGGATCCCTTGGCGGTCACAGACCACGATGTGGGCTGCCCCAGCCCGCCGCAGCAGTTGCGTTACCGCAATGCCGGCTGCTCCTGCCCCGTTGAGGACAATGCGCACCTCGTCTAGGTTTTTTTTGACCACCTTCAAGGCGTTCAGCAAGGCGGCCAGCACGACGATGGCGGTGCCGTGTTGATCGTCGTGGAACACTGGCAGGCTGAGACGGGCCTTGAGCTGGGACTCGATGGCAAAACAGCGGGGGGCGCTGATGTCCTCCAGGTTAAAGCCGCCAAACCCCGGCGCTAGGCGCACCACTGTCTCCACGATTTCTCCCACATCCTGGGTAGCCAGGCAGAGGGGGAAAGCATCGATATCGGCGAAGCGCTTGAACAGAGCTGCCTTCCCCTCCATCACTGGCAGAGCGGCCTCCGGGCCGATATTCCCCAGGCCCAGCACGGCACTGCCGTCGGTAACAATGCCGACGCTATTGCCCTTGATGGTGTATTCATAGACAGCGCTGGGATCGGCGGCAATCTCCAGCGCCACCCGGCCCACGCCTGGGGTATAGGCCATCGCCAGATCGGCCGCACTCCCCAGGGGGCTTTTGGCCACCACCCGCAGCTTTCCCCCCCGGTGCAGCTCAAAGGTGCGATCCACCACTCGCTCCACTTTTACATTCGGCAAAGCAGCCACAGCAGCGCGGATTTGCTGGGCGTGCTCGCTGCTGACGGCATCCACACAGATTTCCCGCACGGTTTCGGCTGCCGATTGGTGGATGAGGTCGATCTGGCTGAGGCTGCCTCCCACCTCCGCAATGGCTTGGGTGACGCGGGCCAGCGCTCCTGGCTGGTTGGGCAGGCGCAGACGTAGGGCAATGCTGTAGCTGGAGCTGGGGGTGAGTTTTGTCATAGCTTTCTATAGTAGAAGAAAAATTGCTTTCAGCAGAGCCAGCTCCTCAACACTGAGCCCTCCGGTTCAGCACCCAAACTTCTCCCTGCGCTGATCCCCAACTCCCTTCTCCCTCCTCCGGAAGAAGGGTTGGGGGTGAGGGGATCCCCGACTCGGTACACATGGAATAACCGTAAGCTCGAGAAATCCCAAAGACAGGCAACCCTCCTTCTTGCATATGACAGCTTCTGCTGCGGCAACTTCCGATTTCGATCTAAATACTTTTGCCAATTGGCTGGAAGGTTACTACAGCAACCGCGCCCAAGCAATGGCAGAACCGGTGTGGTTTGTGCCGGTCAGCCTCTGGTACGTGCGCCTTCCCCACCTGTTTTCAGAAGGAATCGGCTTTTTTACCGAGCAATTTAACGAGCACACGCCGGGCCGATTTTACCGCAGCCGAGTGCTGCAGGTGTTGGCCGATCCCTTGCGGATTGAGAACTATAAGTTGCGGGATCAAGGGGCTTGGGCAGGTGCCTCTCAGGATCCGCAGCGCCTGGCGCAGCTTTCTTTGTTCGACCTGGAACATTTGCCCGGCTGCCGCATTTTGGTGGAAAAACGCCCCGACTGCTACCACGGCCAGATGCTGCCAGGCGGCGGCTGCCGCCTCAACCCCGGCGACAGCACCTACATCCACATCGAGTTTGACCTCACAGCCCAGGAATTCATCACCTGGGATCGCGGCTTTGACGCCACCACTGGCCAACAAACTTGGGGATCCCGCGCCGGCCCCTACCGCTACCAAAAAGGGATCCCTGCAGCATTTCCCCCTCGCCCCTGAGGAGAGGAGGTGAGGGCCAGAAAAAGGATTCAGAAAACTGTTGGGCTAACTAGGAGGGCTATGGGAACAAAAAAGGAAACAGGTCGCGGAAACCCCTGCGCAGCTTGAGCAAAAAGATCAGCCGCTCCACCTCTGGAGAAACAGATCCGGTTTCGGGCCGGGCTACCAGGGTTGCTTGGAGTTCCAGAGCTTCGCCAGCGGTGAGGGGCTGATTATCGACCGGAGAGCGAGCTTGCAAATCTGGCTGGGCCCGCAGCACCTCCTCAGGGATTTCAGAAGCCGGGGGCAAAGCCAAAGCCGGATTCGGCGGATACAGCAGGAACACCAGCAGACTGGCCCATCCACTGCTCCTCCTGACCCAATGCTTTCGGTTCACTGGATGCAAATCTCCCGGTTCACTCCGCCTTATCCTAGCTACCCCAGGGATCCTCAGCCCATCTCCCGGCACCCCAGAACCAGAACCGTATAAGCCAGGGAACATCACACCTGCCGGCAGGAGCACCTCAATCCAGGCCCGTCAAACGGTCAAACAACAGAGAGCCAGCCTTTGATCCCTATCTTACTCAGGAGCTTGCCCAGACCGTCTTTTTGCGGCGAGCCAAAATCCCCCTTAGCTGGCCATTGCTTCCGAGCGCTCTTGGATCACCCGATCTACAATGCCGTAGGCTTGGGCTTCCGTAGCCGAGAGGTAGAAATCCCGCTCCACATCCCGCTCGATTTTCTCCAGCGGCTGGCCGGTCATTTGCGCCAAGAGCTCATTCATGCGCCGCTTGACCCGCAAAGTTTCGCGGGCGCGAATTTCGATATCGCTGGCCTGACCTTGGATCGTCCCCAGGGAAGGCTGGTGCAGCATGATGCGGGAGTGGGGCAGGGCAAACCGTTTTCCCTTGGTGCCGGCAGCCAGCAAAAAGGCCCCCATCGAGGCTGCTTGGCCCACGCAAACGGTAACAATGTCGGGCTTGACGTGGTTCATGGTGTCGTAAATGGCCATGCCCGCCGTTACAGAGCCGCCAGGAGAGTTGATGTACATCACAATATCCTTTTGCTGATCCTGGGAGTTGAGGTAGAGCATCACCCCCACGATAGTATTGGCCAGGTTGTCGTCGATGGGCTCGCCGATAAACAAGATCCGCTCTTGGTACAGGCGGTCATCGAGGCTGATCCACTGGCTGTAGGGCTCACCGGGCAGACGGTAGGGAACGCGAGGCACTCCAATCGGCATAAATTTCTCCTGGCAGCGAAATAGAACACCAAACAGAACGACGCCCTGGCAAGAGATCTTCCGCGATCGAATCTGGCTGAGGAAACCATCCGCTCAGATCCAGCTTTGATGTATCCCCCCGCCAAGCGAGATACGGAGACCAACTACCTAGCTGGCCACCATTTTGGGATCCCACGGTCAGCAGAACCTTTGCGCTTTTGGGGGTAGGGCTCCCTCTGCCTCAGCTTTTGGCTGTTGCCAACTTCGGCAGGACTTTGGAGCTGGTCAACACCTGATCGATGAGGCCGTAGGCCTTGGCCTCTTCCGGAGTCATGAAAAACAGCCGCTCCGTATCTTTCTTGATGCGCTCCAGAGGCTGGCCCGTGCTGCGAGATAATTCCTCCAGCATCATGTTGCGCAAGGTTAAGATCTCGCGGGTGCGAATTTCAATATCGCTGGCCTGTCCGCGAGTGCCACCGTAGGGCTGATGCAGCACGATCGTAGCATTGGGCAAGCTGGCCCGGAACCCCTTGGCGCCCGCCGCCAACAACATGGCCGCCATGCCGATGGCATTGCCAATGCAGATGGTATGCACCGGCGGCTTGATGTAGTTCATCGTATCCAAAATGGCAAAAGCTGCCGTGTCGTAGCTGTAGGTGCCCGTCGAGTTGATGTACATCTTGATCGGCTTTTCCCGATCCTCGTACTGCAAATACAGCAGTTGTTCCACGATCAGCTTGGTGACGTTGGCATTCGACTCCTCTGCCAGGGGCAGGCCCAGATAGACAATGCGCTCCTGCAACAGCAGCGAAGCCAAATCAGGAGGCGGAGTCCGAACCGGAGCGCCGCCATAGTAGTAGTAGGTGGATTGCACCATGCCAAAGTTCTCCTACAGCCAATCCCTTGACTCTAAAGACAGCTTCCTAGAACGGCAACACAGATGAAGGACAAGAGCAAGGGATCCGAGAGCAGCAGCGGATCCCTTGTCCTCCTAGCAACCAGAACCTAAATGGGAGACTCAGATGTCCCGCGGCAGCTTTACTCCGCTCCCTGGGGCAAGAGAACCCGCTCTGGCTGCGTGACCAGCACCTTGGGCTTGCGCTCCTCGTCCACATCGATGAGGACTTCCGAGCCCTCTTTGACGCGGCCGGTCAAGATCTCTTCCGCCAAGATGTCTTCCAACAGGCGCTGAATAGCGCGGCGCAGCGGACGTGCCCCATAGCTGGGGTTGTAGCCCTCCTCCACCACCAGGTCTTTGAAGCGATCGCTGACCGTGAGGTGAATTTTCTTCTCCTTCATGCGGTCAAACACTTCCTTGAGCAGGATGTCGGCGATCTGCTTCACTTCGTCCTTGGTCAGTTGCCGGAAGACGATGATCTCGTCCACGCGGTTGAGGAACTCGGGGCGGAAGTACTGCTTCAGCTCCTCGTGCACCAGGTTGCGGATGCGGTTGTAGTTCGCATCTTCGTCGTTGGTGTTGAACTCGAAGCCGAGGCTGCCACCACCCTTCTCGATGACCTTCGAGCCAATGTTAGAGGTCATCACGATCAGGGTGTTTTTGAAGTCCACCGTGCGACCCTTGGCGTCGGTCAGGCGGCCATCTTCCAGGATCTGCAACAACAGGTTAAACACATCCGGGTGCGCCTTCTCGATCTCGTCGAAGAGCACCACCGTGTAGGGACGGCGCCGCACCGCTTCCGTGAGCTGGCCCCCCTCGTTGTAGCCGACATATCCGGGCGGGGATCCGATCAGCTTGCTGACCGTGTGCCGCTCCATGTACTCCGACATGTCGAGGCGGATCATGGCCGACTCGGAGCCGAAGAAGTAGGCCGCCAGGGCCTTGGTCAGCTCGGTTTTGCCCACCCCCGTTGGGCCGGAGAAGATGAAGCTGGCGATGGGGCGGTTGGGATTTTTCAGCCCTACGCGAGCGCGGCGGATGGCGCGAGAGATGGCCCGCACCGCCTCATCTTGGCCGATGATGCGCTGGTGCAGGGTTTCCTCCATGTGCAGCAGCTTCTCCGACTCGCTTTCGGTCAACTTGGCCACTGGCACGCCCGTCCAGGCGCTCACCACCTGGGCGATGTCCTCTTCGGTGACCTCTGGCATCTCCTGGCGGCTGCTTTCCTCAGCTTTTTTGGCCGCCGCGATGGCGCGGATCTGCTGCTTGATCTCCATCTCCCGATCCCGCAGCTCACCGGCCCTGTCGAAGTCTTGGGCCCGCACAGCGGCATCCTTCTCCTTGAGCACTCGCCGCAGCTCCTGATCCAGCTCCCGCGCTGCCGGCGGCAGTTGCGAGTTGATCAGGCGCACCCGCGAAGCCGCCTCGTCGATGAGGTCGATGGCCTTGTCCGGCAGGAAGCGGTCGGAGATGTACTGGTCAGCCAGCTTGGCCGCCGCATCCAAAGCGGCATCGGAGATCTTCAGCTTGTGGTGTTGCTCGTAGCGCTCCCGCAGGCCAAACAGGATCTCGATCGTCTCGGCGACACTCGGCTCGCCCACCATGATCGGCTGGAAGCGACGCTCCAGGGCGGCATCCCGCTCGATGTGCTTGCGGTACTCGTCCAGCGTGGTGGCGCCGATGCACTGCAGCTCGCCCCGGGCCAGGGCGGGCTTGAGAATGTTGGCAGCGTCGATGGCCCCTTCCGCCGCCCCGGCCCCGATCAAAGTATGCACCTCGTCGATGACCAGGATGATGTTACCGGCGTTGCGGATCTCATCCATGATTTTCTTGAGGCGCTCTTCAAACTCGCCGCGGTACTTGGTGCCAGCCACCAACAGGCCGATGTCCAGGCTGACCACCCGCTTGTCGGCCAAGATGTCGGGCACGTCCCCTTGCACGATGCGCTGGGCCAGACCCTCAGCAATGGCCGTTTTGCCCACCCCCGGCTCGCCGATAAGGACGGGGTTGTTCTTGGTGCGGCGGCCCAAGATCTGGATCACCCGCTCGATCTCCCGCGTCCGACCCACCACGGGATCCAGCTTGCCCTCTTGGGCCAATTGGGTGAGGTTGGAGCCGAATTCGTCCAGGGTTGGCGTTTTGGTGCGGCTGGAAGACCCACCCCCTGCCGTCACTTCGGCGGTTTCGCCCAGCATGCGGATGACTTGGGTGCGCACCTTGGACAGATCCACCCCCAGGTTTTCCAGAACGCGGGCGGCTACTCCTTCCCCTTCTCGGATCAGGCCCAGGAGCAGGTGCTCAGTGCCGATGTAGTTGTGGCCAAGCTGGCGGGCCTCCTCCAAGGAGAGCTCCAGCACTCGCTTGGCGCGGGGAGTGAAGGGGATCTCGACGGCCACAAAGCCGGATCCCCGACCGATGATTTTCTCGACCTCGATCCGGGCGTCCTTCAAGTTCACTCCCATGGACTTGAGAACTTTGGCGGCGACCCCAGTGCCCTCGCCGATTAACCCCAACAAAATTTGCTCGGTGCCAACGAAATTGTGACCTAACCGTCTGGCCTCCTCTTGGGCCAGCATGATCACCTTGATGGCTTTTTCCGTAAAGCGTTCAAACATGATCCTCGGGCTCCCTACGCCTGCATCAAGGCGGACTTGATAGGCCTAATCCTAACACAGGATTCAGGCCAGCTAAGGGACGGTAAATACCCCAGACGAAAAATCATCTGGGGCTGGGACGCGCCTGGAGAGATTTGAACTCCCGACACCGTGGTCCGTAGCCACGTGCTCTAGTCCACTGAGCTACAGGCGCAAGCTATCTACCTGCAAGAAAAGCGAAACAGCCACGGTTGAAGACCTGTCTCTCCTATCCAGAGATGGACGCCTATCAATGTGGCTTAGATATTCTAGCACAAGGGCGTTTTTTGGAAAGTCCAACGGGGGTGTAGATATCCGCCAACGTTCAACAATGCCCTGGCCAGGATCGCGGAACTTCTCCCCCCACTTCGAGGCCAGCTTGGGAGCTGCTGGCCGCGAGCACCTGGGTCCAGACCTGGCCGTTGCGCTGCCACAGGCGGACTTGCAGATGGCCGGCCAAGGTGTCGCGGCAGTTGCGCTGCATCCCTTCCGGGCCAGGGGTGAAGACGGTTTGCCCAGGCCGCTGCGTGTAACCTTCCAGTTGGATGCACCAGCGGGCCCGTTCGCCGCGCACCTGCCAGGATCCCCAGGGATCCACTTGCCAGCTTAGCTGCGCTTGGCCGGGTCGCCATTCCAAAAAAGGTTGGGATCCCCAGCCGTGCAGGCTGATCAGGGCGACTTCTTCGAGGCGGGTCAGCACCTGTCGCTCGGCTCCGGCGCAGGTGAGGCTGAGGCCGGGATGGTCGGGAAAGGCGTTGCACTGGATCCAAAACCAGCGGCGAGGGAAGCTTTGTCCCCAATTTTTTTCGGCGTAGGCGGGAGCCTGCTCGAATTCGTAGCGCCTGCCCCGCCACTCCACCCAGCCGCTGGCCAGGCCGTGGCTCATCAGGATCTGCCAGCCCGGCTCGAAGATGGGCAGATAAGACCAGACTCCCATGGTGGCCCGCGGCGGGATCCCGTAGGCGCAGCGGGGTTGGATGCGATAGAGCCAGCGAACCGGCTCGGCTCGGGTGGGATCTGGCAGGATCCCTTGGTTGAGGTGGGCGGTGTATTGGTAGCCACTGGCGGTGCGCTGGAAAAAGGTGAGGGGCTCCTGTAGCCCTCGCCAGCTCTCGCCTGGCCCGCCGGAGTGCCCCAAGGCCAGATGCCGCCAACTGGCCCAGAAGCGCTGCGGATTAGGGAAGGTGCGCCAATGCAGCTCCTCGTCCGGCCCCAACACCTGGGCCATGCCTCCTCGCCTGGGATCGATGGCGTACATGAAGGCAAAGCTGAGGGGCGGATCCCCAGGCAAGGTGACACGGCTGTACCAACCTTCAAAAAACGGCTCGGCACAGCCGTCCCAGTGATAGCCGGCATGGGGCAGGGATCCCCCATCCGTTGAGCCGTTTTGCTTAAAGCCCTCTGCCACCGGAGAGCAACTCCTTCGAGAATCGCCAGAAGATAGGGAAAAATCTATAGATACCAAAAGAATAATTGTATTGTTTCTATGCCTGTCTGCTTTTAGGATATCAACCAAGCTGAGATTTAAGGATTTCTTTACGAGGGGAATCCGTCGGTCTAGCGGCTTGAACTGGAAAGGTTTTTCTTGGCGCTCACATATTCTGTCAAAGATGAGGTGATCATGACATCACGTCGCAGCTTTTTATTGTCCGCGGGTGCAGCCACAGTGGGTGGGCTTGTGAGTGGCAGCCTAGCACGGGCCAGTACGGGCTACTGGGTTGCTCAAGCCAGCGGCCCGGAAACCCCCAACCTTAGGCTGGGTTTTATTCCGATTGTGGAATCTGCCCCTCTGATCATCGCCAAGGAGAAGGGCTTTTTCGCCAAGCACGGCATGACCGGCGTAGAGGTGTTGAAGCAGGCCAGTTGGCCGGCAGCCCGCGACAACGTGGTGATCGGCTCGGCGGGTGGGGGCATTGACGGCGGCCAGTGGCAGATGCCGATGCCCCATATGATCCACATCGGCGCCATCACCAACAACCAGCCGGTGCGCATGGCGGTTCTGTGCCAGTTGATCACCCAAGGCAACGGGATTGCCATTGCCGGAATGCATGCGGGCAAGGGCTTGGGGCTGGACATCTCTGGAGCCGCAGACTACATCAAAAATTTCAGCGCCAGCAACGGACGCAAATTCAAGGCCGCCCATACCTTCCCCAACGTCAATCAAGATTTTTGGATCCGCTACTGGCTGGCTGCTGGGGGGATAGATCCGGATCAAGACATCGACCTGTTGGCGGTGCCCTCTGCCGAGACGGTGCAGGGGATGCGCAATGGCACCATGGATGCTTTTAGCACCGGGGATCCCTGGCCCTACCGGATTGTGGCCGATAAAATCGGCTTCATGGCGGCTCTCACCCAGCAGATTTGGCCTTTTCACCCTGAAGAATACTTGGCCATTCGCGCCGACTGGGTGGAGAAAAACCCCAAGGCCACGCAGGCCACTTTGATGGCGGTCATGGAAGCGCAGCAATGGTGCGACGATCCGGCCAACCGTGAAGAGCTGGTGCGCATCCTTTCGGGGCGTGCTTATCTAAATGTGCCGGTCGAGGTTCTCACGCCTCCTTTTCAGGGCAAGTACGAATTGGGAGATGGCAAGCCGGCTGTTCAAGATTTCAACGCCGGGCCTCTGTACTGGGAAGATGGGCGGGGCAGCGTCTCTTATCCCTACAAGAGCCATGACCTGTGGTTCTTGACCGAATCGCTGCGTTGGGGCTTCCACGCTCGCTTCCTCACGGATTTGGATACTGCCCGCCGTCTGGTGGATGAGGTCAACCGCGAAGATCTCTGGCGGGAGGCGGCTCAGGCTTTGGGAGTGAAGAACATTCCCAACAACACCTCGCGGGGAACGGAGCGTTTCTTCGATGGTGTCGTGTTTGACCCTCAAGATCCCCAGGCCTACTTGAACAGCCTGAAAATCAAGAGGGCCTAGTATTGACTCCAGCCACCACAGACGTGTTTCTCGCGGGGCAGGGATCCTGGCTATTTACAGGATCCCAAGAAGTCAAAAAAGCTGTACGGAGCTTTTTGCTCAAATCGATAGTCGATAGATGCGGTAAGCCTTGCGCTTTTTGAATGGTCTTGAACGCTATGGTGAGGATCGGCCATGTTAGCTCTGCTTCACGTTCCGCGGGAATACTCCAGGGATCCCTTCTTCCAGAAACCGGCTTCGCCCCACTGGGACAAGCTCATCCTCTCGATAGCGATGGGGGCGCTAATTTTGCTGATTGTCGTGAGAGTTTTGTCGAGTTTGCAGTCCCTGTGCTTGCCCATCCAAGCAAAACGCAAGGCCGATCCAAGTTCATGCGCCGTTTCCATCACGCTGTAGGATCCCCGGTCGAGACGTTCTAAGGGCCCAGAAACAGAGAACTTTGTAAAAGTCTATCTTCTTTAGGAGCTATGACGACGACACTTTCTTCTCCGGCAAAGCCTTCGACGGCCAAGTTCGATCTTGCCAAGTATCGAGATCAGATCCTC
>Ga0197142_1001145_pt1 | contig 24508 bp, 19 predicted proteins | sample GBS60_MetaG_FD_148614 | JGI IMG/M metagenome (GOLD analysis project Ga0197142, IMG submission 148614) | Sediment microbial communities from Great Boiling Springs, Gerlach, Nevada, United States - GBS 60_MetaG | ecosystem: Environmental > Aquatic > Thermal springs > Hot (42-90C) > Sediment... | reverse complement strand
TTTCTTCCCACCAATCATTTGAATAATTTCCTGTGCAAGAGCTCTAAGTTTGATGACCTGTTTGCCTGCATCAAGTCCAACTTTGTTAATCACACCTAAAATGTTTCTTTCAGCTTTTGGTGCATCCGGTCCAACAATAAAATCGGGTCCACCCAGGGCATAAATGTGTACTGTATGGTCTGCTACAAAAAATGTTGAATAGAGTAACTCTCTAATTTTCTTTGCTGGTGAAGGAATTTCAACTTTATAAACATCATCACAGGCTTTAACAGAAGCCATATGATGAGCTTCTGGACAAACACCACAAATCCTTGTCGTAATTCTCGGCATTTCTTCAACCGGTCTACCTTTTGCAAAGACTTCAAATCCCCTTAGCTCTGGAATGACAAAAAAGCATTCTTTTACTTCACCTTCATCATCAAGAAAGATATCGATTCTACCGTGACCTTCCAGTCGTGTAATTGGATCAATTTTTATATGTCTCATTTCACTCCTCCCGTAATTAAGATTTTAGATCTGAGAAATGTTTTCTCTTCAATAAAGATGCAGCCAGAGAAAATCGATAGAATGTTCCAACCTGATCAACTATCTTGCTGAAAATCTTCCTTGCTTCTTCTGGTGTTGATGCATCAATTACAGAACTTAACGCTGAAATCATTTTGGCTCCCTGATCTTCAACATTTGGTGGTGCACCATAACAACCACGACAAGGAATATTTGCTTTCACACATAATGCACCACAGCCACTTCTTGTTGCAGGTCCCATACATAAAATTCCCTGGTCAAGTAGACACTCATCTTCCTTAGGTATGATTTCATGAATTCGATAAAATGCTTTTATTCTTTTTTCTTTTCTTGTTCTTGGGCATTCGTCACAGCAAGTTTTATCTCCAGCACCAAGGATTGAACCTTTTTCTGGGAGCGGTTTATTATTTGTTAAAATGTCGACCAGTGCCTCAATTACATTAACAACTTGGAAAGATTGAGGCGGACATCCTGGAATGTAATAATCAACATCTACAACGGCATCAAGTGGTTTTACTGTTTCATAAAATTCTGGTATTTCTATTTCATAGCCATTTATCAAAGTCTTTTTCTGAGGATAAATTCCTTTATCATCATTTGCTACACTTGGTGAATCTTTGTAGATGTACTCAAAAATTTCTTCCTTTGGATAAAGATTGGCAAGTCCTGGAATGCAACCTTCGTGAGCACAGGAACCAAATGCAACAAGTATTTTTGATTTTTGTCTGAGCAATTTTGCCAGATGTTCATTCTCTGAAGTTCTAATTGAGCCATTAAAAAGCGTGATTAAAATTTCTCCATCTTCCATTTTTTCTACATCTTCATATTTGAAATCCATTGCACATGGCCAGAAAACAATATCGAAGAAATTAGCTACATCAAGAATTTTTTCTTCAATGTCTAAGATTGTAATCTCGCAACCACCACAACTTGCAGCCCAGTAAAGAGCTAACTTTGGCTTTGACATATTTCCTCCTTCCATTAATATGAATTAAGTTTCAGAGGACCTAGTTTTTTAATTTCTTCAGTGAATTCAAATGAAACCTTAGCATATTTTTCAGCTTCAGCTGCTGAAATCCATTCAAGTCGTAATCTATCTGGATGAATTCCAAACTGTGGTAAAATCATTTTCAGCATCTCAATTCTTCTCATCGTTTTGAAATTTCCTTCAATGTAATGACAATCACCGAAGTGACAACCAGCAACAAGAACACCATCTGCACCTAGTTGAAATGCTTTTAAGATAAATGAAGGATCAACTCTGCCCGAACACATTGTTCTGATAATTCTAATGTTTGGTGAAGTCTTTAATCTTGATACACCTGCAAGATCAGCTCCAGAGTAAGCACACCAGTTACAGAGAAAACCGACAATTCTGGGATTAAATTCTTTTTGATTTTCTTTCTTTTTGATTTCAATTTCCTGAGCAACTTCCATTTTTAACCTCCATTCTAAAATTCAAGAATTCCTTCAAGTTCTGCATAAATTTGTTCGTCTGTAAATCCAAGTCCGGTAATTGCACCAGCAGGACAAGCGGCAACGCAGGTTCCACAACCTTTACATAATGCTTCATTAACAACTGAGACTTTTTTCTCTTCAATAAATTCAATTGCACTGTATGGGCAGAGATTATTACAAATTCTGCAACCGCTACAATATTTCTCATCAATCCAGGCACGGACTGGATCAATTTCAATTTCACCTTTTGAGATTAATGATAAAACTTTAGCAGCAGCACCACTTGCCTGTGCAACTGTATCTGGAATATCTTTCGGACCCTGAGCACAACCAGCAATGTAAATTCCATCATTTGCGGTTGAAAATGGATCAAGCTTCGGATGTCGTTCAAGGAAAAATCCATCAGGACTTCTTGAAATGCCCAGTAAGCGACTAATCTTTGCTGCATCTTTTGATGGCTCAAGTGCATTGCAAAGAATTACCATATCAACTGGAATTTCACGATACTTTCCAGTGAGAGTATCTTCACATTTAATTAATAAAACTTTTTCTCCATTCTGAACTTTAGTTTCAACTACTTCAGCAACTTTCCCTCTAATTACATTAACTCCTTCATTTAAAATTCGAGTGTAAAATTCTTCATAACCTTTACCATAAGCTCGAATGTCAATGTAAAATTGATAAACTTCTGCATTAGTTCTGTCTTTGATTAAATGAGCAAACTTCATTGCATACATACAGCATACTCGTGAGCAATATCTATTGTGGTTTTGATCTCTCGAACCAACACAATGGATGATGCCAACCGCTCTCGGCTCTCGTCCATCTTTAAGTAAAATTTTTCCATTAGTTGGACCAGTTGAATTCAATACTCTCTCAAATTCGAGTGAAGAATAAACATTATCTAAATTACCGTAACCATACTGATACATAATACTTGCATCAAATAAATCGTAACCAGTGGCTACAATAATTTGTCCCACATTAATTTCAACGATTTCGTCTTTCATCGAATGATCAACAGCGTTTGGCTCGCATGCTTTTACACATTCAAGACACTCAACACAAACACCACAATTCAAACATCTAGATGCTTCCTTGATTGCTTCTTCTTCGCTGAGTCCAAGTTCAACTTCTTTGAAATCGTAAATTCTGATTTTTGGATCTCGTTTAGGGATTTCCACTCGTTCCATTTTTTCAATTTCAGCGTAAGTCTTTGAGTATGAGTGTGGTCTAAATGTTTCCGCTCGTAGCAATTCCCGTCTGGGCATATGAGTTTTGAAGTTCGTCAAAGGTTCGTTATTCAAGAACTTATCAATTGACTCAGCAGCTCTTCTTCCCATACCCATTGCATTAATTACAGTAGAAGGACCCAATACAACATCACCTCCAGCAAATATGAATGGAATGTTTGTCTGAAGTGAATCTGAATTAACCTCGAGTGTTCCATATTTTGAAATATTGATCTTATTGCTGTGAGAATCTTTGAAGCAACTTAAATCTGGCGATTGGCTTATTGCAACAATTACCTGATCAAATTCAACTGTAAACTCAGAATTTGGAATTGGTATAGGTCTTCTTCTTCCAGATGCATCAGGTTCACCCAGTTCCATTCTTACACATTTGAGTGCAGTAACTCTTCCATTATTTCCAATCACTTCAATTGGTGCAGTTAGATATGAGATTATTACACCTTCATCTTCAGCATCTTTAATTTCTTCAGGAGAAGCTGGCATTTCCATTTTTGAACGGCGATAAAGAATTGTAACTTTTTCGGCACCGAGTCTCAAAGCCGTCCTTGCGGCATCAATGGCTGTATTTCCTCCTCCGATCACAGCAATGTGTTTTCCAACATACTGTTTTATTCCAAGATTAACTTTTCTTAAAAAATCGACTCCAGAAATTACACCATCTAAATCTTCTCCTGGAATTTCCATCTTAATTCCTCTGTGAGCACCTATTGCAATAAAAATCGCTTTGAAATTTTCTTTAATTAATGAATCAATATCAAAATCCTGACCAAATTTTTGATTTAATCTAAACTCGATTCCCATCTTTCGCATAACATCAACTTCCATATTTAACAGTTCCTTAGGCAATCGATATTCTGGAATCCCTACAGCAAGCATTCCACCAATTACAGGATATTGTTCAAATACTGATACTTTGTATCCTTTTAATCTCAAATCATAGGCACATACAAGACCTGCTGGACCCGAACCAATTATTGCAACTTTTTCTGGTCTCTCTTTTTCGATTTTAGGAACTTCAATTCCTCCATTATGCCTCATTGCCCAATCAAGTGCAAATCTCTTCAAATGTTGTATCGAAAGTGGTTTATCGACAAATCCTCTGTTACACTCAGTCTCGCAAGGATGATAACAAATTCTACCACAAATAATTGATAATGGATTTTTACTTCTGATTAATTTTGCTGCCGCTTCAAATCTTCCTTCCCTTATTAAAGCAATATATCCCGCAGCTTCCTGTCTAATGGGACAAGCTTCGATGCAAGGTGGTCTTTCCTGTTTATCAATTAGATATGTATTTGGAATTGCTTGTGGAAAAGCTTTGTGGATTGCAGTTTTTTCTTTCATCAAATGATCAAATGAACTTGGTACTTTAACAGGACATACTTTCGCACATTCACCACAGGATGTACATTTATCAGTTACATAACGTGCACGCTTTTTAATTTTTACATTGAAATTGCCGATATAACCTTTGACATCAATTACTTCAGAGAGAGTGAATAATCTTATATTTTTTCTATGACTAACTGAAACCATTTTGGGAGTTAGGATACATGCAGCACAATCAAGAGTAGGGAATGTCTTATCGAACTTAGCCATCTGCCCACCAATTGTAGACTCTTTCTCAACTAAATAAACATTTCTACCTGCTTCGGCGATATCGAGTGCAGCCTGGATTCCAGCAATTCCACCTCCAATAATCAAAGTATCAGGATTAATATTCGATTTTAATGGAGTAAGCTGAATAGCTTTTTCAACCCTTCGAATTGCCGCATTAACAAGTGCTTTTGCTTTTTCTGTAGCCATTATTATATCGTCATGAACCCAGGAACACTGTTCACGAATATTTGCCATTTGAAATAAATAACGATTCAAACCCGCCCTTTCACAATTCATTCTAAAAGTTAGTTCATGCATTTGTGGTGAGCAGGCAGCAACAACAATTCTATTTAATCCATATTCTTGAATATCTTTTCTAATTAATTCTTGTCCAGGATCAGAACACATAAACTTGTATGTCTTTGAAACTTTAACTAAAGGATTTTTCTTCACGGCTTCAGCTACTTGCTCTACATCAACTGTCTGGGAAATATTTACCCCGCAATGACAGATATAAACCCCGATTTTGATTGTATTATTCATATTTTAATCCATAAGTTTTGTTATAAAAGGAATAGAATTCAGACTTCTTCAACTATAGCCTCTTCTAAAACTTTTTTAAGTTTTTCTGATATGATGAAGTTTTTATTTATAGCAAGCTCCTCTTCATTCAAACCTAGAGCAACTCCTAAAACTTGTGTGAAATAGTAAATTGGAATACTTATTTTCTCTTTGAATTTGTTTTCGATTTTCTTTTGATATGCTTCTAAATTCATCTGACAGAGAGGACAGGTTGTTACAATCAAATCAGCATTGTTCTCTACAGCACGATAAAGAATTTCAAAAATTAAATCGTTTGCAATTTCCTCTTTGACTGTTGGAAGCATTCCGCCACAACATTTTACCTTAGCTGGATAATAAACACTCTTTGCACCCAACATTTCAAACAGATTATCCATCGAAGTAGGATTCTCACGGTCATCAAAATACTTATCAGGCCTTACAATCTGACATCCATAGTAATTCGCTATTCTTAAACCATTTAAAGATTTTTTGATTTTTAATTTTATGATTTCAAAACCAATATCATTTATTAACACATCAAGTGGATGACGAACTCTCACGGATAATTTATATTCAAGCCCAACTTCATTTAAAACTCTATTTACACTCGCAAAGAGTTGTTCATTATTTTTCATAAATCGATTCGCTTTACTCAAAATGGTAAAACAAGATGAGCATGGTGCAATCAAGTCTAAATTATATTTCTCTGCCAGTGCTAAATTCCGTGCAGCAACTGCAATTGAAGTTACCTCATCAATTGACATATAAAAAGTTGCACCACAACAATTCCAATCGTCAAGTTCAATCAGATTAATCCCCAATGCTTTGAAAACAGCTCTACAGGAAATATCGTAGGGCTTATGAACCGAATGTAAACTGCAACCTGGATAATATGTGTATTCCATTTTCAATTCCTTTAACTTATTGCTTTGTATCCAACTGCATCTTCTTTATAATCAGGTTTAAACTTTTCCACAGGTAGAGAGATTTCTTTTGATTTTTTTATGATTAACTTCAATGCCTTTTTATTCTTAATTCCTGCACTCTTGAAAGTCAATCTCCCTTTAATCATCAATTTTGTAGCAAGTGGCAAAAATGCTAAACCTTTTAATGGGTTAGTTTTCAGAACATATTTTATCATAAGAAGAGCTTCGTTCAATCTACCGTAGTCATTCAACATTTTTAGAAAACTCTCTCGAAGCTTATGAACTTTAATTGTTTTGGAAAATATTTTATTCTTTATTGCAATTTGTTTTAAGACATAGAAAATATCGGTCAAACGAATTTGTTGTGGACACCTCGTTTGACAGCTATAACAGGAAACGCATAACCAGATTGCTTCAGAGTTTAAAATCTTTTTTATTTCACCGGCTCTGAATAAAGCAATAATTTCTCTTGGAGTTATATCCATTGCATAAGAGACGGGACACGAACCAGTGCAGGTTCCACATTGAATACATTGTTTAATTCTATCACCTTCAGGAACAAATTCGACATGTGATAAGAATTGATGTTTTAATTCTGCTTCATGCTGGATAAGTTGTCCTGGAAAAATATATTCCCTTTGCATCAATTGCCTCCTTTCATTCTTTTCGACGAACAAAACTTTGTTCCACTTCAAATGGAATTACTTGATCAAAGTAAGCTGGATACTTTTCTAACATTTCAAGTTCATTTGTCAAAATCATTTGATGATTAAATTCCATATCAGCTAAATATCTGAACATTCTCTTTCCAGAAAGATCTTGAACAAGTTCAGCACAATCGAGATAAAATTCTTTTGACTTTCGTTCGAGGTCAATTGCGTATTTTAGTATATCAGTAATCTTTTCAGGCTTTTTAGCTTCACCGAAAACTTTTTTCTTAATAGTTTCAGTCGGTGGGATTTTTAATTCAACTTCGCTGAAGAGTTGTGTGTGAAGATTTTCAAGAATTGTTTGATGTTTCTTCTCTTCTTTGTGAAGGATTAATAGTTTTTCTTTGAATAGCTCGTTATTACATTTATCTGCTAATTCTTTATAAAGTTCTTGAGCATCGATCTCGCTTCGGATGGCTATCCCTAGAGCTTCAAGGGCGGTGAGTTCGGGAGCTATCATAAAACCTCCCTTTTATGTTGATTACAAATATCTCCTAATCAAAAATTCAATTCACAAAAAGCGGAAGCGGATTACATCTTATCGATATTTTCTCCAGATATTAACTGGGAAAATATTTTTCTATAAATCAAAAGCAGTTTATAATAATTAAATTCGTCTGTGCTCAAGTAAATTAGAGTGGAAAAATTTCTAATTATATCTAGCAGCCCCTCTTCCGAATAATGAGCAATTCCCCTCATCAAAATTAACCTGATTTGTTCTAATACATTTTTAGAAAAAAAAATATAAAAGTCAAATCAAATTTTTAAAATGCTTGACAAATAAAAATTAGCGATTATCAAATAAATTCAGTGGTTGTTTTTAAAACAAAAAATTCTGAACCCTTTGAAAAAAAGGATTCAATATTTAAATCAAACTATATACTGATGATGAGTTATTTTATTAGAATCATTTTCTTAGTTTCACTAAAATTACCAGATCTTAGTTGATAGTAATAAACTCCACTGCTTAAACTACTCCCGTTAAATTCAATATTGTATTTACCTGGTTCAAGTTCCTCATTAACTATTTCACGAACAAGCTTTCCAAAAATATCATAAATACTTAGAGTGGTTCGTGCTTTTCGTGCTAATTCAAATGAAATTGTAGTAACTGGGTTAAATGGATTTGGATAATTCTGGTAAAGAGTAAAGTTAGCTGGAATTATATTCTCCTTTACATTAGTTGGAATTTCCATTAGACGATAGAATATTTCATCATTACCAGTTCTTTTATCTCTCCATGCAAATGCTAGCTTATTAGTATAAATTTCTGTTTCAAAACCACCAGAAACTGAACTATCAACAGTATTTACTCTATCCCTATCAGACCAATTAATTAAATCAACACTTGAGTGTAAATAGATATTATTATCCATGTCTATATAACTTTTAATAAACTTATCTTGAACAACTCTAAAATCTATATCATAAAAATTTGTATCAATTTGTACTGGCTCAGACCAAGTTAATCCCCAATCAGTAGATGTAGTTACCAGATGATACATTTTATGCTCTGGTGGTTGGCCTGGTTGTCCAAAGTCCATATAAGAATAGTAAAAATATAATTTGCCACTGTTATCAATCTGAAAATTAGGTTTCCAATTATCACTTGGCCACATCACCCAAAAGGTTTGTATTTTTCTTGGCTGTGAAAATGTATTACCCATATCAGTCGAATGAACGAAGTAATAAGAAGAATCAATGTAATAAGCAACGAATAAATGATCAACATTGTTTTGCGTTACCACAAAAGGTGCAATTCCATATTCATATCTTGCTCTCGGAATATTCAGATCAATTTTTTTATGTGATCCAAATGTATACAAGTACAATCCAGATGTATCTCTTGAATTTTCAAAAACATAATAAAAGAAATACGGAATGCCTTGTTCGCTGACAATTACCTTAGGCAAGTCAGCTCTACCTGGAATCCAATTGCCTCTCGTGAGAGTATCAACAATGTAATTAGTCCAATCTAATCCACCATTTGTTGAATAACCAATTTTCGCTACCCAAACCGTTGACTTAAAGTCATAGGTAATTGTATAAACATTATTACCATAAGAGGAAATATCTACTGCAGAAGGTCCCCAGAAGGTTGGATCGAAATTGATTGGATTAGAAATTGGTGATTGTGGACCCGTAACTGGAAATTTATAAAGTCTTGTATTTGTCGCAAATGTTAAATATGCATTTCCATTTGCAATTGCAAACTTCGGAGCCTCAACAACATATCCTCCCATATTAGTCACTTGAAAATCCTGGCCCATTAAAAATGAAGCCGTTAAAAGAATTATAAAAAATGATGAGAATAAATTTTTCATTTTTACCTCCCTAAAAATATTTTTAATGTAAATTTGGTCTAATTAATTAAAAATCTTAATTAATTGTCCTACACAAACTTAATTTATTCTCATCTCAGTTTCAAAATCAAAGAAATGCACCTTTTGTGAATTTACAAAGAATGAAAACTTTTGATTTGGTTTCAGCTGAATATCTGAACTGATTCTTGCAATACAAAGAACATCATCAATCATAAAATAAACGAATGATTCATTGCCCATAGGCTCAACAACATCTACAAGAACATCAACACTTTGTGATAAATCATTCTGAGCGTTAGCTTGAAAATCCTCTGGTCTGATACCAACAATTACAGGTTTGTTTATAAAATTTTTTAACCCATTATTTTCCATTACCTTAAATGAAAGTCCATTCTTTTTTGAAACAAATCTGAGTCCATTATCAATCACAAGCTTTCCTTCAATAAAATTCATAGCAGGACTTCCAATAAAACCAGCGACAAATTTATTGATAGGTTTATGATAGAGATTAAGTGGTGTATCGATTTGTTGAACAACTCCATCTTTCATAACCACAATTCGATCAGCCATAGTCATTGCTTCAACCTGATCGTGAGTTACATAAACAATAGTGGCTTCTAATCTTTGATGAAGTTTAGAAATTTCAGCTCTCATCTGAACACGTAACTTTGCATCAAGATTGCTTAAAGGTTCATCAAAGAGAAAGACTTTCGGTTTTCTAACAATAGCTCTTCCAACCGCAACTCTCTGCCTTTGACCTCCACTTAATTGTTTGGGTTTTCTATCAAGCAAATGTTCAATTTCTAAAATGCGAGCTGCTTCTTGTATCCTTCTCTGAATTTCATCTTTTGGAAGTTTTCTAATTTTTAATCCAAATGCCATATTTTCATAAACCGTCATATGAGGATAGAGTGCATAGTTCTGAAAAACCATTGCTATATCCCTATCCTTTGCTGGAACATTATTAACCAGAACATTATCAATGTAAAGCTCACCTTTTGAGATTTCTTCAAGTCCAGCAATCATTCTTAATGTTGTTGTCTTTCCGCAACCAGATGGACCTACAATTATCACAAACTCTTTATCATTCACTGTGAAGGTTACATCTTTCACAGCCACAAAATTATTATCATAAATTTTGCTGACATTAACCAGTTTAACCTCTGCCATTACTTAGCTCCTTATTTTTGAATCCATTCTTCAAATAACTGATTGAAAGTTTTATCATCTAGTTGTCTCTTATCATAAAAACCATTTCGCCTTAAAACTCCTTCAGCATGATATAAAGTTACTGCCGCAGCAACAGAAACATTTAAGCTTTGAATCATTCCGTGCATTGGGATTTTAAAAATCACATCGCAAAACTTTAACAAGTCGTCACTAACACCTCGATGTTCATTACCAAAGATCAAAGCGATGGGTTTTGTATAATCAAGTTCATCATGAATGTAAGAGTATTTATCAAGATGAGATGCGGCAATTAAAAAACCTTTTGATTTCATTTCATGATGAAATTCTTCATAAGAAGAATGCTTTTTCAATTTCATCCATTTATTTGCACTAACTGAGCTTGCCTTTGAAATTTCTGGAAATTCTTCTGTTGTGTAGAGGAGATGAACTTCCAGAACTCCAACTGCATCACAGGTGCGGAGAATTGCACTTACATTATGTGGGTCGTGGATATTTTCCAGCACAACTGTCAGATGAGGTTGTTTTTGATTAAGAACTGAGTTAATCTTTTTTATTCGCTCTTCTGTCCTAAAATTCACATTCATCTTTCAGTGATTATATTGATAGTGTAACTGACAAAGTCTTTTGAATTTTTTGTAATGTCCAACCTGTAATAAAAATTTTGATTCAATTTCAAGAAATAGGCAAGCAGGTTTATAATTTTACTTAATGCAACTTCATGTTCTTCAGCCCATACTTCACAATCTTTAAGAGAAGGAACACGAGCCACATATCCATCCAGTTCTTTTTTTATTTCAATTACAAATTTCATATTCAGTAACCCTTTGAAGCTTCATCTTTAATGTTTTGTACAATTTTTACACTTGCACTGGCACCAATTCGATCGGCACCACTGGCTATCATTAATTCCGCATCTTCTCTGGATCGAATTCCACCACTTGCTTTAACTCCAACACTACCACCAACAACATATCTCATCAATGCAACATCACCTGCCGTTGCACCACCTTTACTAAATCCTGTAGATGTTTTAACAAAATCAGCCCCTGCTTCTTTTGAAAGTAAACAGGCTTTGACTTTTTCTTCATCACTCAATAGACAGGTTTCGATGATTACTTTAACAATAACTCTTTTTGGTTTAGCTTCAAGAACAACCTGCTGAATATCATTGAACACATAATCATACATACCCGATTTAAGCATACCAATGTTAATCACCATATCAAGTTCTTGTGCACCATTCTCAATTGCCTGATGCGCTTCAAATCTTTTTGTTTCAGTTGTAGTTGCACCGAGTGGAAAACCAATTACTGTACAAACTTTTACATCTGTGTTTTTTAGTTGTTCATAACAAAACTTCACAAATCCGGGATTCACACAAACAGAAGCAAAATGAAATTGTTTAGCTTCGTCACAAAGTTTTTTAATATCATCAAGAGTTGCTTCTGGCTTAAGTAAGGTATGATCAATCATTCGCGCAATATCATAATCAACTGGCTCTGGAATACCAATCGAAGTTGAAATTCTTTCAGCTCCGCTATCAATTATATTTTTTACAGCTTCTTTTTTATGGAAGAGACAATGTCCGCATCCAGCACATACACCATCATCACATAAAGATTGTTTTAATGAATGCTCAATTAAAACTTCTTGAATTACTCTATCAATCAGTGATTTATACATTTAATTCCAACCCGTAAATTTTCGAACTTGCAATTAATGTATTTTTAAGAAGCATTGCGATTGTCATTGGACCAATTCCACCAGGAACCGGTGTAATGTAACTTGCTTTTTCACACACTTCATCAAACTTTACATCTCCAACAATTCTATAGCCTTTTTTGGAATTTAAATCTTCTACTCGATTTATTCCAACATCTATTACTACAGCGTCATCCTTGATCATTTCTGCTTTTAAGAATTCTGGTTTTCCAATTGCAGCAATTACAACATCTGCATTTTTAGTGAAGAATGAAATATCTTTTGTAGCTGAATGACATATGGTTACAGTCGCATTTGTAAACTTATTTTTCTGAACCAGCATTGCTGCCAGAGGTTTACCGACAATATTGCTCCTTCCTATCACAACAACATTTTTTCCACTTAAATCGATTTGATAGTGCTTCAAAAGCTCAATAATTCCAAGTGGTGTGCATGGTTTCAAACAAGGTTCACCAAGCAAAAGTTTTCCCATATTAACTGGGTGAAAACCATCTACATCTTTTGATGGCTCAATTGTTTCATTTACAACTTCCGTATTAATATGTTTTGGTAAAGGTTGCTGAACTAGAATTCCATGAAACTTTGGATTAATGTTCAATTGCTTAATGATGTCTATTAAATCATTTTGCGATGTTGCTTCCTCAAGTTCAATGACCTTTGAATAAATACCAACTTCTCCACATGCTTTTACTTTAGAGCTTACATAGATTTTTGAAGCTGGATTATTTCCTACTAAAATGGCAACTAACCCGGGCTGAAAATTCCTCGGCTTATATTCTTTATCAATTATTTTTTTAATTTCATTACGAATTAATGCAGAGGTATTTTTTCCGTCTAAAATTTTTGCTTTCATTGTTCAGTAACTTCACTTTGAAATTCAGGAAAAAAAATGCGACGAATTTTTTTTGCCTTACCTGTAGTTCTATCTACACTTATAATTACCGCAGCCAGATGTATATCATCCTGAGCTGTTTGATACTTTTGTGGTGTTTGATACAAAAATCGATTAATTGCAGCTTCTTTTTTCATCCCAATAACTGAATCATAAGGACCTGTCATTCCAACATCTGTAATGTAAGCTGTCCCATTTGGTAAAATCCTTTCATCAGCTGTTTGAATGTGCGTGTGAGTTCCAACAATTGCTGTAACTTTTCCATCCAGAAAGTTTGCCAGAGCGATTTTTTCTGCCGTTGCTTCTGCGTGAAAATCAATTATGATTATATTTGAATCTTTCTTTACTTTTTCAATTAACCATTCAGCTGTTCTAAATGGACAATCAATTGCTGGTAAAAATGCACGACCTTGCAGGGAAGCAACTGTTATTTTAGTTCCATTGCAATCCATTACAACATAGCCATGACCGAAGGTTCCCCTTGGATAATTCAAAGGACGCAAAACATTCCTCTCAGTTTTTGCAATTTCTTGAAATTGTTGTTTTTCAAAAATGTGATTTCCACCAGTAATTACATTCACTCCAAGTTCATTTAAAATTTTTAATTCTTTTTCAGTGATACCCTTGCCATCTGAAACATTCTCGCCATTTGCAATTATGAAATCAATATTATTGTTTTCAACAAGATTTTTAAGAAAAGTTTGAAGGATCTGTAATCCCGGCTTACCAACTATATCTCCAATGAATAAAATCTCTATTGTGTTCAATTTGTCCTTTCTTTTTATGAAAAATAAAAATATTTATTCAACTGATAAAATTAAGGTTGTGAATGAAACACGATAAGAAACAAAAATTTCGAAGAATCAAAAAATCAATGATTAATGACAAATAATTTCGGTTGAATTCCAATCTAGAAGTTTCAAATGCTTTATTTATTTTTTAGTCTGATAAATCTTTAACCAGAACGACGAACATTTAAGATTTAGATTTTCAATTTTCGATAAATTTTTTATAGGCCTTATCAAACTTGAGTTAGAAAATAAAAAAACTTTACTTGAATTGAGCAATTATTCTTAGAAATTTTCCAAAATTTTACTTATTCTTGATTAAAACATGCGGTGATAAAAAGTGAAGAATAATAAGCTTAATAATTTCAAAAAACCGGAGTATTATTATAATCGTGACTTAAGCTGGATCGAATTTAATAAAAGAGTTCTTGAAGAAGCTCTTGATAAAGATTTGCCTTTGCTTGAGCGAGTGAAATTTCTTTCCATTTTTTGTACAAATCTTGATGAATTTTATATGATCCGCGTCTCAGGATTAATGGAGCAAATTGCAGCTGGAATTAGCAATGTTGGAATTGATGGATTAACACCAGTTGATACCTTGAATCAAATAAGAAATCGTGTGGATGAGTTACTCAAAATTCATATGGATTGTTATTTGAATGATGTAATTCCAAACTTAAAAGAGAATGGAATTGAAATTGTCAATTACGATGATTTGTTTGAAGATGAAAAGAATTTATTAAGGCATTACTACATTAAAGAAATTTATCCGACATTAACTCCCCTTGCATTTGATCCAGGAAGACCATTTCCACACATATCAAATCTATCCCTAAATCTCGGAGTAAGAATAGAAAAACCGAGTGGTGAAAGACACTTTGCACGGGTTAAAGTTCCGAAAAATCTCCCACGATTTATAAACATTAATCAGATCAAGGAAAAATTCGATTCGGGTAAAAAGCAAACAGGGAAATTGAGACTTACTTATCTTGAACAGGTTATCCAGGCAAACCTTGAATCACTATTTCCAAAGATGCACATTATTGATTCATACATGTTCCGCGTTACAAGAGATACCGATATTGAAATCCAGGAAGATGAAGCTGATGATTTATTGAAAGTTATTGAAGAAAATATCAGACAACGAAAATTTGGTGCAGTAGTAAGACTTGAAATTGAAAATGAATTACCAGCTCAAATCTTAAATCTTTTGAAAAAAAATCTGGAAATATCAGATGAATCGATTCAAATATTGAATGGTCCTTTAGGTCTTGGCGATTTAATTTCACTCTATGATCTTCCTTTTCAAAACTTGAAGTTCAAACCATTCTCACCAGCCATCCCAAAAGTTTTCGAAGAACAGGAAGACATTTTTACTGCAATTAAAAAGAATGATATTTTACTAAGTCACCCTTATCACTCATTTTTGCCTGTGATTGAGTTTACAAAGGCAGCGGCCTCTGATCCAGATGTTTTAACTATAAAACAAACTCTTTATCGAGTTGGGACAAATTCTCCAATCGTAGAAAATTTGATCGAAGCTGCTGAAAATGGTAAGCAAGTTGCTGCGCTCGTTGAGCTCAAAGCAAGATTTGATGAAGAGAATAATATCCAATGGGCAAGAAGACTTGAAAAAGTTGGCGTTCATGTTGTCTATGGTCTTGTTGGATTAAAAACACATTGTAAAGTTACATTGGTTATACGCAAAGAAAGTGATGGTCTCAAAAGATACATTCATCTATCAACAGGAAACTACAACATATCAACGGCTCGTCAATATTCAGATCTTGGACTTTTTACATGCGATGAAGACATAGCCGATGATGTAACAGAACTTTTCAATTATTTAACTGGTTATTCTGAACAAGACATTTACAAAGATCTTTTAGTTGCACCAATAAATATGAGAAAAAAATTAATTGAATTAATTGAAGAAGAAATTCAGTCTCACAAGAAAAATGGAAATGGTTACATCATCATAAAAGTGAATTCAATTACAGATCCAGAAATGATCCAAAATCTTTACAGAGCATCTTGCGAGGGTGTTAAGATTGATCTGCTTGTTCGTGGAATTTGTATGTTGAGACCGGGAATTAAAGGTGTGAGTGAAAATATAAAAGTCATAAGCATCGTTGGAAGATTTCTTGAACACTCGAGAATTTTCTATTTCTATAATAATGGCAATCCAAAAATTTACTCTGGCAGTGCTGATTTGATGGAAAGAAATTTAAACAGAAGAGTTGAGGTGATCTTCCCTATTAAATCAAAAGTTATTGGTAGCTTTATCTTAAACAATATTTTGAAGCTTCAACTTGCTGATAATATTAATGCAAGAATTTTAGATAGCAGTGGTAAATATCAGCTTGTGCAAAGAAAAGATAATGAAGAGGTGATCGATTCTCAGGAATTACAAATTCGTGCTGCAAGTGATATTATATGCTGGGAACCAATAAGATTAAAAGTCGGAAAATTATAATTTTTCAGCATAATGTTTTTGATAGTATGGTTACTCTGTATACAATTAAAATTTTCAAATAAATTAATCTGAATAACAATTGTCGAAATCGAAAAATGACTGGCAGATTTCATCAAAAAAATTTTAATTTGAAACTGTCTACTATAATCCCAATTCTTTTTTTTCTCTTCCAATCACTTCTTTTTTCTCAGGGTGAATGGATAAAAACTCATACACCAACACATCATAATCTCAAATCAATTTATTTTCTCGACAGTTTGAAAGGTTGGGTTGCCGGCGATTCGGGAGTAATTCTTTTTACTTCTGATGGTGGAAAAAACTGGATATTCCAGAACAGCTCTGTTAATACAACAATCCACGACATTTTCTTCTTAGACTCACTTAATGGTTGGGGATTAACCTGGCATCGAAATCAATTTGGACCTATTGGAACAACTTTTTTGAAAACTACAAATGGCGGACAAACCTGGACTGCTGAAATTTATGGCAAAGACCTGACTTTCATTTATTCAATCTTTTTCTCCGATTTATTAAATGGATGGATTAGCGGTGAACCAGGGGTTATTTTAAGAACTAGAAATGGTGGGATTGATTGGAATGAGGTTAAAATCCATAATATCCAATTCTCAAATTTTCCAATTAAAAAACTTAAATTTTTTGATACCAACTTTGGTATAGGTTGTGGTGGTGTAATTGATATTTTTGGTGTAATATGGCGGACAACCGATGGCGGTGAAAATTGGGACGCTTTTGCAATTGGACCCGAACCTATTAACGACTTTCAAATTATAAGTAATGATTTCATTTTTGCCGTTGGTGGTGATTACGAATATGGAACTGCTGTGAGTCACTCAACAGATTTTGGTCTGACATGGAATTATAGAACACTGGATATTTTTGGAATTGCAAACTCTGTTGCTTTTCGAAATTCGAAAGAAGGATGGATTAATCTTAAAGGTGAAAGAAAATTTTTGGTAACGATTGACTCTGGTTATACCTGGACAGAATATCTTGCTCCTGATTCAGTCCAGCCAAACAAAATAATTTTTACCGATTCGCTTCACGGTTATGCCGTTTGTGATAGCGGATATTTTTTGAAATATATTCCTCCAATTCAAACTAAAGTTGAACAACTAGAAACAGGTAGACCAACCATCAAGAAAATTTTTGATTTTGAAATTTATCCCAACCCATTCAACTCAAATCTTAAAGTCGAAATTAACTTAAATCAATCTGGAAATTTGAAAATTGAGTTTTATTCAATACTAGGAGAGAGAATTCAAATCATTGAAGAAAAATTTGTTAGTGGTGGTAAACGCACATTTAATTTTTATCCACAAAAACTAAACAGCGGAGTTTATTTCATTAAGGTTTCACTTAATGAATACTCCGCTGTAAAAAAACTAATTTATCTTAAATGAATTACTTGATATAAACCATCTTTTTCGCTTGAGCGTTCTTGCCTGATCTTAACTCGTAAATATAAATACCGGATGAAAGATTTTCTGCCTTAAATTTAACTGAGTATTCATTAGCTTCTAAAGTTCCATCAACGAGTGTTTTTATTTCACGGCCTAAAATATCATACACTTTAAGTGTAATGAATTGTTTTTCTGGATTTAAGAATTTAATTGTAGTTTCTGAATTAAATGGATTTGGATAATTCTGATATAGTCGAAAATCTTTTATAATTCCATTATTATTACCTTGATCTGGATAGCCAAAATTCATCAGATAAAATTTTCTTGCTTCATTGATATTTTGTTTTAAAACATTAACAGAACTTAATCGAGATTCCCCGCGTCCTGCAACAATTGCAAACCACATCTCAGCTGGTTCATTTAATTCTAACTTAAAAGGTCCAGTTGAAACAAACATTCTAACATCCGTTCCTGTAGTATCAATCCATCCAATACGCGAAACAGGGTCACCACTAAAAATATAAATTGGATTTACAAGATTGCAAGGATATTCAAATACACTTCCATAAGCCCACTCACATGGGTTAATATATGTCGCTCTTTTATTCAAACCTCGAGCATAATTCCAAGCATCTAAAACATTATGAGGGTCATTAAGAATGGGTGGATTGGAATTTATATAATAGAAAAGCGTTTTTACACTTTGATTTTTTGCACCGAAGAATTTCTTAACTCCTAAAAAACCAAGATTAACTTTAGCAGTATCAAATGGAATATCGATCCCAGCGTTATAAATACCATTTGAGTTCACATCAATAAATGTTTCGCCTGGTAAATAAACAACAGGACCTTGAAGCATTACAAGTGATACCGCTGGTGGATTATGACCATACCAGTGATCACTACCTTTATTGTAAGTAAAAACTGCATTCAAAACACTGTCAGAACCTATTAAGTCATCTTGATAATCTGAAATATCAGCATCCGCCCAGAAAAGAAAATAAACTGAATCTAATATAGCATTTACTGTTCCACGATTAATTATTTTGTATCTAAAGAAAATTGTATTATAAAGTGGAGATGAGGAATCACCAACCGCAAACACTGTTTGTTGAATTTCTATTCCAAATGGAAACATTGATTGGAAACGACGGTTTTGACTCGCCATACCATCATTTATAACGAACCAGGCTGTATAGTCTCCAAGTATTAGTGGTCTATCTTCATTTAAATCCCATTTACCATTTAAATTTTTATCAACAGGATCATATTTACCATCATTATCTCCATCGTAGAATTCCGCACCCAATAAAACCGCATTTCTATATTCTTGCCAGGATTTTCCAAAAGGAGGATCACTTGATTTCACTACATAAATAATATTTAATGAGTCAGCAGGATTTGATCCAACTTTTCCTGATACATAATCTAAAATTCTTGATGAGGTTGCAACACCATTCGCCCAAATCTGGTCGTTGTTTTTCCCAGTTAGAAAAAATCCACCAGAATAAATAATATTATTTTCATCAAATTGGTCTGGAAAATTATAATGAAATATTGGTACAGTAAAATCACTTAAAACTCCATTATTTTTTATTGGAATTTTCAGACGATTAATATCAATTATCCTAAAGTACTTAAACAATGAATCGATATTTGAAACATAATCCAATTCTTTCTTTTTATTTTCATTGATAACATTTGCAAGACTAATTTTTGAAAATTGAAAAGAGAAAATCAGCAAAAAAATTATCAATGAAGGTTTAAAGATTTTCATTTATTCACCTCACTACTTAAAAGAGCCTTCCAACAAAAATTGATTTAGAAATCAAAAATTTTCTTTCATTAATCAGAACAAATTCTTAAAGCGGAGAACTTTTAACCTTTATCACATTTATTTAATTCACCGCTCTGAAAAAAGTTTACCCTAAATAAATTATTTCAAGTAAATCATCTTTTTCGCTTGAGCGTTCTTTCCAGATCTCAACTCATAGATATAGACGCCAGATGTAAGATTTTCCGCATTAAATTTTATTGAGTATTCCCCTTCTGTTAATGTTTCATTAACGAGTGTTCTGATTTCTCTACCTAACAAATCATAAACCTTCAATGTAACGAACTGCTTGTCTGGTATTGTGAATTTAATTTCAGTTTCAGGATTAAACGGATTTGGGTAATTCTGATACAAACGAAAATCATTCAAAACAATTTCTTCATCTTCAACTTTTGTTGGCAATGAACCAAAATTGCTTTTGTAATAATTCATCGCTGCAAGAATATTTTGCTTCAAAACAGAAATAGAATTCAAATGATTTTGCCCGCGACCAGCAACAATTGCAAACCACATTTCAACTGGTTCATTTAATTTTAATTGAAAAGGACCAGTCGAAACAAACATTCTAACATCCGCTGGAATTGTGTTTAACCAACCAACCTGTGTAACAGGATCACCATTATAAATATAAACTGGATTCACAAGATTGCAAGGATAATTTACAACATTGCCAAAAGCCCAGGTACAAGGATCAATAAGATTTCCTGATCTGTCCAAACCTCGGGCATAATTCCAAACATCTGAAATAATAATAGGATCAAAAAGAATAGGTGGAGTGGAGTTTAGATAATAAAATAGAGACTTTACACTTTGATTTTTTGCTCCAGGATATTTCTTTACTCCTAAGAGGCCACCAAGATTAACGATGGCTGTATCAAGTGGAATATCAATTCCAGCATCATAAATTCCATTTGAGTTATTATCGATAAATGTCTCACCTGGAATATAAACGACCGGTCCTTGCAACATTGTTTGAGAAATCGCAGGTGGGTTTTGACCGTACTGAGCATCAGCACCATTATTATAACAATAAACAGAATTCAATGCACTATCTGATCCAATTAAATCATTCGTATAATCCCCTAAATCAGGATCAGACCAGAAAAGAAAATAAACTGAATCAAGAAGATTATTAACAAGTCCACGATTAATTAATTTATACTTAAAGAAAACTGTATTGTAAAGTGGAGAATCCGGATTTCCAACCGCAAAAGCTGTTTGATGAATTTCTATCCCAAATGGTGGAACACCTTGATATCTACGTAAAGTATCAACCTGCGAATCATTATAAACACAATAAGTTGTTACATCGCCAAGAATAAACGGTTTATCTTCGTTTGCATCCCATTGACCATTATTATTTTTATCTATTGGATTATAAATCCCATCTCCATCCCCATCATAAAATTCTGCACCGAGTAAAACAGCATTGCGATATTCCTGCCAGGATGTACCAAATGGAGCATCCGTTGATTTCACAACATAAATTATGTTGAGTGAATCATCTGGATTAGAACCCACTTTTCCTGGCAAATAATCCAAAACCCTTGAAGCAGTTGCAACACCATTTGCCCAGTATTGTTCATTATTCTTTCCAACAAGGTAAAATCCCCCGGAAAATAAAACTTGACTCTCATCGTATTGAGGAGTTGTTCCATAGCCCGATATATCAAACATCACTCCATCATTTCTTAATGGAATTTTTAAGCGATTAATATCAATCAGGTAAGAGGTTTGTTGTGAATTGATTTCATTCTTATTAAGAAATTTATTCTTTTCATTACCATCTGATTCTTTTGCATGGCAAAGATTAAAAAATTGAATTAAGATAAAAAGGATTAGAAACAATGGATAGAATTTTAAAACTTTCATAATTACCTCCTCTGATGTGATTTTTGGTTTCGAAAATCCGTAAGATTTTTTTCTGATATAAAATTAATTAAATCCTTATTAAAATTCCATACTCTCGAACGAAATTTTTTGATCATAAAAACATAATATTTACAATTACAACACATAACTTTGAGCTCATTTCAATGTTTTGAATTATGAGACATAAATTACCGGATTAAAAACACTTAACTAACCTTTTTCATAAAACACAAACTCCCCTACTTTTCTTATTTTTGTAAAAACAAATTATGAGGTCAAAATGGATTTCTTAAAAAAGCTGGGCATTGAAGAAAAAAATTACGGTGCATCTACAGGTCAAAACTGGCTTCAAACAACCACAGAAGGTGAACTAAAAGTTGTATCTCCTGTAGATGGAAAACTAATAGCCACAGTTTATCAAGCATCAACTCAAGATTATAATCAGGTAATTGAAAAAGCTAAAGAAGCCTTCAAATACTGGCGAACAGTTCCCGCTCCAAAACGCGGAGAAATTGTAAGACAAATTGGTTTGAGACTTAGAGAATACAAAGATGCGCTCGGAAGATTAGTCTCATATGAAATGGGAAAATCACTTCAGGAGGGATGGGGCGAAGTTCAGGAAATGATCGATATCTGTGATTTCGCAGTTGGTCAATCTCGTATGCTTTATGGTTTCACAATGCATTCGGAAAGACCAAAACACAGAATGTATGAGCAATATCATCCGCTTGGAATTGTTGGTATCGTGACAGCGTTCAATTTCCCGGTTGCTGTCTGGTCATGGAATGCAATGATTGCAGCTGTCTGCGGTGATGTGTGCGTCTGGAAACCAAGTTCGAAAACACCAGTTTCTGCAATTGCAACACAAAAAATAGTTGCAGAAGTTTTAAAAGAAAACAACTTACCAGAAGGAATTTTCTCATTAATCATTGGTCGTGGTGCAACTGTTGGCGAAAAAATGCTTGAAGACAAAAATGTTCCACTAATCTCAATTACAGGTTCAACAGAAGTTGGTAGACATGCCGCTCAAGTCGTTGCAAAAAGATTAGGAAGAACAATTTTAGAACTCGGTGGCAACAATGCAATAATCATTACGGAAAATGCTGACTTAAAGCTTGCAATTCCAGCTGTTGTCTTTGGTGCTGTGGGAACTGCCGGTCAAAGATGTACAACAACAAGAAGATTAATTATTCACGAAAGTGTTTACGATAGAGTTAAAGAATCTCTCATCAAAGCATATCAAAGTTTACGAATCGGAAATCCACTCGATGAAAAAAATCATATGGGACCATTAATTGATAAAGCTGCTGTTGAATTATTTGTTCGTGCTCTTGAGGAAGCAAAGAAAGAAGGTGGTAAAGTAATTTACGGTGGTGAGGTTTTGAGCGGTCCTGGTTATGAGTCTGGTTGTTATGTGAGACCAGCTTTAGTCGAAGCAGAAAATCACTATAAAATTGTTCAGGAAGAAACCTTTGCTCCAATATTATATTTGATTAAATATTCAGGTTCAGTTGAGAATGCAATTGAACTACAAAATAGCGTTCCACAAGGACTTTCATCTTCCATATTTACAAATGACTTACGACAGGCGGAAACATTTTTATCAGCCTGGGGTAGTGATTGCGGTATTGCAAATGTAAACATTGGAACAAGTGGGGCTGAGATTGGCGGTGCATTCGGTGGTGAAAAAGATACTGGTGGTGGAAGAGAATCCGGTTCAGATGTATGGAAATTTTATATGAGAAGACAAACTAACACAATCAACTTTGGAACTGACTTACCGCTTGCTCAGGGAATTAAATTCGAGATTGGTGAATAATTTATTTTTGAATTAATTATAAAAAGCGAAGTGAAGCTTAAATTGCTCACTTCGCTTTTTTTTATTTTAATTTTGAGGCAAGTTCATAAACTTCTTTTGCATGTGAATTTACATCAACTTTATCAATTATGTGGGCAATCTTTCCTTCTTTATTTACGATAAAAGTAACTCTACTCGCAAATCCTAACAAATTCAAAACCCCATAAGCTTTTGTGACTACTTTATTTTCATCTGATAATAATGGAAAATTCAGTGAATACTTTTCTCTAAATTTCTTCAGGTCTTCTTTTGAATCCACGCTAATACCTAAAACTGGGATACCAGCTTCTTCAAATTTCTTCCATTCATCACGGATACCACAGGCTTGCTTTGTGCAACCAGGTGTATCAGCCTTAGGATAGAAGTAAATCACAACTGGACTTTTACCACGATAACTGGATAAAGAATAAAGATTACCATCGGCATCAGGTAATTTGAAGTCAGGTGCATTGTCACCAACTTTCAATTTGTCACCTTTCATAAAAAATCCCATGAATAAAATGGATGTAAATATGAGTGACATCATAAGTATTTTCATTTTTTCTCCTTAATTTTGTTTTAGTTTTCGCACTTAAAACAAGTCAACATAAATTAAAATTCCTTTTTAAAAATGATTAAAGCCTTAGTTTTCGATCTTGGTAATGTCCTAATTTACTTCGACTGGAAAATAGCTGAAAAGCGATTGAATGAAATCGAAGATGGTTTTGGCACAAGGACAACTAAATTTTTGAAGGAAAATAATTCCATTATCAAAGATTTAGAAAAAGGTAAATTAAGTGAAGAAGATTTTTTAGAAACAATTAAATCTAATCTTAACTCAGCTATTGATAAGATTACAATTGCGAAAATTTTTTCAGAAATTTTCTGGGAAAATGTTGAACTGACAAAACTCTTACCTGATTTGAGAAAAAACTATAATCTCTTTTTACTCTCAAATACAAACATCATTCATAGAAAGTTTGGATGGGATCATTATAATTTCTTGAAAAACTTCGATAAGCTTTTCCTTTCCTATGAAATTGGACATGTGAAACCAGAAGAAGAAATATATCGATTTGTATTAGATTCAATTAAGCTTAATCCTGCTGAAGTCTT
>Ga0197142_1001144_pt1 | contig 24522 bp, 25 predicted proteins | sample GBS60_MetaG_FD_148614 | JGI IMG/M metagenome (GOLD analysis project Ga0197142, IMG submission 148614) | Sediment microbial communities from Great Boiling Springs, Gerlach, Nevada, United States - GBS 60_MetaG | ecosystem: Environmental > Aquatic > Thermal springs > Hot (42-90C) > Sediment... | reverse complement strand
AATTCCAGGGCTTCATGAGTTCCGGTCGAGGCTCCAGAAGGAACTGAGGCCACACCACAGCTTCCATTTTCCAGCCAGACCCAGCACCTGACAGTGGGGTTTCCCCTTGAATCCAGGATTTCCATCGCTTTTACCTTAGAGATTCTGGTGGACATATTAAACCTCCCAGCTGAATAGAACTATTTTCTAAAAGAAAGGTTTTTCTCGCTCGATTTTACTCGGCTGTCGAGTCCTTTTCCTGGCTTTTGCGAGCGTATTCCTCTTTCTTTTTTTCCAGAAATTCGCGAATGGCTCCAATGCCTTCCTGGGTTTTTTCTTTGACTGCCCTGACTCCCTTTTCAGCTTCTTCGGCCAGTTTTTCGTAGGTTTCTCTGGCTGCTTCACCGGTTTTAGCTGCCTGCTGTTTTATTTTCTGTCTGGTTTCTTTGCCGCTGGCCGGGGCAAAAAGAATACCCAGGATGAAACCAGTGGCTGCACCTATCAGAAAGGATACAGCCAGACCAAGAGAGCTCGGGCCTTTGTTATCAGCCATGGGATTTCTCCTTTCTTTTCTTTTTTTGCCGCCATAAGAATCGAAGGATGGGGAAAATTAAGGGCCAGTAATGGGAGGCTGGTTTGACCACCCTGATAGCCAGAAAGCCCAGGATATCAGCCAGGCTGGAAGCAATCTTCCTTGAGGACTCAACAGTATCGCCCAAGGTTTCCACTTTTTCCCTGATAATCGCCTGCAATTCATTGAACTCCTGAAGATTATGGCGAAGCTCTGCCAGGGTCTTTTCAGCTTCCTCGGCTGTCCTTCTGAGCTGCCGCAGAAAAAGGACAAGCCAGGTGGCCACGACGACCACAACCAGGGTGATAACCAGCCATAAAAATTGATTAAGCGTTAGCGGCATATTTCAAGCCAGAAAAATAAAGGAAAATGAAAGAAATGTCAATCAGCCGATGAGAAAAGGTATTTTATCTTGAAATCCAGTCAGGCAGACCTTCTTGCTTGATTTTATTCCGGGGGAAAAAATCAATCTGGTCAAAAAGTCCGGATGGAGGCAAAGGGCAAGCAAGCTTAATTAAAAACTTCGGGGTGAAGAAAGCGGGCCAGGTCCTCCAGGGCCTTAATCAATCTCGGTCCAAAGCGACTGGCCTCGTCTTCATTGAGCCAGGCGAATCGGCGCGCCTGAATGGCGGCTACATTTTTTAACGATTCTTCTTTCAGGAAATAATCCCTTCTGGCTTCATAAGTCCTGGAATCAGGTGCCAGAATGACAATGATTTCGGGAGAAGAACGCAGAAGATCTTCAATTTTCAGGGCAAACCAGCGTCTTGACTCAAAGGCAGCCACATTCTGCCCGCCCGCAAGCTCGATGAGGTCATGGAGAAAACTCTGGCGGCCACAGGTCCACAGGCCAGGGCTCGCCAGGGTTATGAAGACCCTGGGTCTGGTGCGGGTGGTCTGAACCCTTTTCTGAACCTCTTTCAGTCGTGACTCAAGATGGAAAAGAAGCTCGCTCGCCTTATCCTTATTTCTGGTTAGCAGGCCAATGGTTCTGATCAGGAGAAAAAGCTCGGTTACTTTCTCCCCTTCGTCAAAGACGAAAAGGGGAAGGCCAGAGGACCTGAGCTTATTTAAAACCTCGAGGGGAGTACCCCGAAAGGCGAGGATTAAATCGGGCTGAAGGGCAGTTATTTTTTCCAGGCTGGGATCCAGAAGCCCTCCCACCTTTTCTATCCCGGCGGCCTGGGGTGGATAATTGCAAAAACGGGTCAGGCCAACAATTTTATCGCCCGCGCCCAGCTCAAAGAGAATTTCCGTCAGATTGGGTGCAAGGGAGATAATTCTCTGAGGCGGAGGACCGAGGACAAATTCATAGCCAAGAGCGTCGCGCAAAGATGCCTGTCTGTCAGCATAATTTCCAGCTTCCGGGACCTGAGTCAGGCAGAAGAAAAGGATGGAAGTGAATATCAGCAGCAGGAAATTTTTTAGTTTTATAAAATTTTTCAGAGCCAATTCTATTCTCCTCTTAAATCTTAAATAAATTCCCGGTTCTAAATAAAAAGATTTCTGGTCGGAGAAGAAGATAAAGAAATCTATAATCCTTCTGGAAAACAGAAGCATTAGAGGCAATTAAGACCCTATTAATGGCAATTAAGACCATCAAAGATAACATATTCGTTTTTTTAAGATAAGCCTGGAGACGTTTCGGCTTATCCATAACAGCAGGCGGTTATCATTATGGGCTATTCTCTGGTTTTTGTCTAAATATATTTACATTTTTTTTACCAGAAAGAACCCATTTATCCTGAAAAAAGTGACTCATCAGGACTTACTTATTTTTCACCCTATAAAGCTCAGGATGAGAATAATCAGGGTGAGAATAAATCGTTGTTTGATGCTGAAACAGGATCATTCTCCTGGTAAATTTTCACAGCCTCCCTTTAAAAAGGAACCTTTTCAGGGATGATAAGTCATTACTTTTCGGCCGCAGAGTCAGACCTTTTCTTGACAGCGAGGATAGGATATAGCTAAGATGAAAAGAAATTTAAAGGGAGAGCAAGCCAATCTCGATTCAGAAAAGAGGCAGGTTTCATGAAGAGGGAAGGATATAATTTCGAAGCCATTGAAATTAAATGGCAAAAAATCTGGGAAGAGGAGAGGGTTTTTGAAGTTAAGGAAGACCCGGAAAAGAAAAAATTCTATTGCCTGGAAATGTATCCCTATCCTTCAGGACGCATCCATATGGGCCACGTTCGAAATTACACTATCGGGGATGTGATTTCCAGATTCATGATGATGAAGGGCTATAATGTGCTCCATCCCATGGGCTGGGATGCCCTTGGTCTGCCGGCAGAAAATGCCGCTATCAAGCATGGCATTCATCCCCAGAAATGGACCCTGGACAATATTGCCACCATGAAGGCTCAGCTTAAACGGCTTGGCTTGAGCTATGACTGGTCCAGGGAAGTCAATACCTGTTTGCCTGAATATTATAAATGGAATCAGTGGATTTTTCTTAAGATGTTCGAACGGGGGCTGGCCTTTCGGCGTAAGAGCTGGGTCAACTGGTGTCCGCAATGCCGAACCGTGCTGGCCAATGAGCAGGCGGCTGGAGATCAATGCTGGCGCTGTTCGAGCCCGGTTGAACAGAAACAGATGGACCACTGGTTTCTTAAGATAACCCACTATGCCCGGGAGCTGTTAACCGGTCACGATGAACTCAAGAAATGGCCCGAACACGTCCTGCTGATGCAGCGCAACTGGATTGGCGAAAGCAAGGGCGCCACCATTTCTTTCCCCCTTGAGGATGGCTCCAGGAAAATAGAGGTTTTCACGACCAGGCTGGATACTATTTATGGAGCCACCTTTCTCGTTCTTTCGCCTGAGCATCCTCTGAGTTTTGAATTAATTGCTGACTCCCCGCAGCGTCCGGAGCTTGAAGCCTGGCTTAGCCGGGTTATCATTGAATCAAGGCAGCGGCGGCGACAGGGTGCAGAGACCGGAAAAGAAGGGATTGATACCGGCAAGAAGGCCATTAACCCTTTCACCGGTGAGCTTATACCGGTCTGGATTGCCAATTACGTCCTGATGGATTATGGCACCGGGGCCATTATGGGTGTTCCCGCCCACGATCAGCGGGACTTTGAATTTGCCCTGCAATATGGTCTGCCCATTCGCTTGGTTATCGTGCCTGATGATGGTTCTGAGGTTAAAACTCCCCTTAACCAGGCTCTTGAGATTTATGGTCGACTGGTGGCTTCAGGCCCCTTTTCCGGTCTGACCTCTGAGGAAGCCATGGAGGCCATGGCTCGGTATGCTGAAGAAAAGGGCCTTGGCGGGAAAAGCGTTCTTTATCGTTTGCGGGATTGGGGAATTTCCAGACAGCGTTACTGGGGAACGCCCATCCCCATTATATATTGTGACCGCTGCGGGATTGTGCCGGTTCCTTATGAGGATTTGCCGGTTGTTCTTCCTTCTGAGGCTCCCTTCACCGGTGAGGAAGGTTCGCCTCTGGAGAAAGTTGCCGAGTTTGTCAATACAACCTGTCCTCGCTGTCATGGGCCAGCCCGCCGGGAAACTGACACCATGGATACCTTTTTCGATTCCTCCTGGTATTTCTTCCGCTACACTTCGCCCGATGAGGATAAACTTCCTTTTGATCCGGAAAAGGCAGCCTACTGGATGCCGGTTGACCTATATATTGGTGGCGTTGAACACGCTATCCTGCATTTAATTTATTCTCGCTTTTTTACCAAGGTGCTGCGCGATCTTGGCCTGACAAGTCTCAATGAGCCCTTTCCCCATTATTTAGCCCAGGGAATGGTGACCAAGGATGGAGCGGCCATGTCCAAATCAAGGGGCAATATTGTTGATCCCGATGATATGATTGCCCGCTACGGGGCTGATTCCCTTCGTCTGTTTATTCTTTTTGCTGCGCCGCCGGAAAAAGAATTTGCCTGGTCGGAGGAAGGAATCGAGGGCTGTTTTCGCTTTCTCAATCGAGTCTGGATGACCTTTGAAGACAGCCAGGAGCTTTTTGCCGGTCCGGGCCAGAAGCTGAATATTAATCAGATAAAAGATAAAACCTCTCTCAAACTTTTGAGGCTGACGCATAAAACGATAAAGAAGGTCACTGAAGATATTGGCCAGAGGTTCCACCTCAATACAGCCATAAGTTCCTTAATGGAATTGCATAATGAGATTAAAAGAGTAAAAGATGAGCTGCGCCAGCACGAAGAGGGCCGGTGGGTGCTCCGGCAATCCCTGGAGATATTGCTTAAACTTCTTTCTCCCTTCACGCCGCATTTCTGTGAAGAGCTCTGGCAGAAAACCGGACACGCAGAATACCTCATTCGAACCAGCTGGCCTGATTATGATCCTGAGCTGGCCAGAGAAGAATTGATCACAGTGGTGGTTCAGGTAAATGGAAAACTCAGAGATCGTTTTCAGGCTCCGGCTGATATCTCCCCTGAGGAAATGAAAGAGAGGGCTCTTTCCTCCGAGCGCATCAAGGCTATTATTTCCGGGAAAACAGTCAAAAAAATTATTACCGTCGAAAACCGGCTGGTTAACATTGTGATCTGAGGTTATAGGATTGGCCAGGAAAAATTTTTTAAAGATATTCTTTTTAACTAATTTTATCGCTCTGGTTTTGTCTTTGATTTTAATTAATTGTGGTTATCATCTGCGAGGCGCAGGAAGCTCCCTGCCACCCTCGATAAAAAAAGTTTATGTCCCGGTTTTCAAAAATCTGACCACTCGTTATGAAATTGATCTCAAGCTCACTCAGGCCGTCATCCACGAGCTGACCACCAGGGGCAAGCTGGAGCTGGTCAGCGAAGCCGAAAAGGCTGATGCCATTCTTCTGGGAGAAATCATCTCCTATCAGGTGGCTCCGCTGGCTTTTACAGGTAAAGACACAGCCGATAAATATAACATAACCATCGTGGCCAGGATTATTTTCAGGAATCTGAGCAATCAACAGAATATTTTTACCCATCCCTCCTTTGTCTATGTTGAGGAATATGAGGTGCCTGAGGGTTCCGATTTTGAATCCATGGAGGCTGAGGCGCTAACCAGAGTGGCGGAAAAATTTGCCCGGAGTCTGGTCGTGGCCATCCTGGAGGGGTTTTAGTCTGGACGAGATGGCTTCAGCTAAAGGCAATCTGGCCAGTATCTTTTTTTTCCATGGAGAAGAACCCTTTCTGGCTGAAGAAAGGATTGAGGAGATCCGCGAAAGCTTCGCGGCTGAGGCCGGGGAGGGAGTCTTTCTTCATTTTTCCCTGGACGAAGTGACCTGGGCCGAAATAATTGAGTCACTGAGAACAGGAAACCTTTTCCACTCCGGCCGGAAGCTGGTTCTGGTGACCGTCCCTGAAGGCAAGGAAAACTCCTTTGAACCTGAAGAGGAGAGGCTGTGGCGGGATTACCTGGCTTCGAGCCAGCCTGATGTCGTGCTTATTGTCTATTATTCCGGTAAAATTGATAGGAATAGTAAATTATATCAGATTTTTAAATCCATAAAATCAGGCCAGCTCAGGGAAGAGGAATTCAAAATAAAAAAAGGCCGGGAACTTGATCACTGGGTGAGAAACTACCTGCAAAAGCAGGGCAAAAGCCTTTCCCCTGAGGCCCTGATGGCTCTCATTGATTCTGCGGGCAATAATTTGAGAATCCTGGCCAGGGAAATAGAGAAGCTCTGTCTTTATCGTCCCCAGGCGAAACATATTGATCTCGAAGATGTGGTGGCTCTCTGTCCCTCTGTCCGCGGTTTCCTGGAATACGAATTGATTGAGAGCCTGGAGACAGGTTCGCCTTCGCGGGCTCTGCAGGTTCTTTCAAAATTGCTGGATGAAGCCAGCAAGGCTGAAATAATTGTGGGCGCCCTAACCCAGTTTTTCAAGGATTTGCTGCTGGCCCGCGAATGGCTGGAACAGGGCCAGGAGGAAAGGTTTGTTTTCAATCAACTGCGGCCCTGGATTAAGGAATCCTTTGGTGCTTTTTATGAGCTGAAAAAAAATCAATTTCTTCGAGCTGTTTTTTCTTTAAGCGAGGCTGACCTCAGAGAAGCCATAAATAGACTTCATTCCATTGATCAGGCTATTAAGGGCGGGGCGAGCGACCGAGAACAACCCATTTTCTTGGCTGAATTTATTTTCTGGTATTTTGAGCGGAGGAAGAATAAAAATTCAGGTCAGATCAGCTGAGCTGGGAAGCGAGCTTTGCTACCTGTTCGCTCAGGCGGGACTTATAGCGGGAGCCCTTGTTTTCGTGAATGGTTCCCTTTTTAACGCATTTATCAATAATGGAGAAAGTTTTTGGGAGCAGCTGGCGGGCCAGTTCGAGATTCTTTTCCCTGATGGCCTGACGCAGCTTCTTGATCTGGGTTTTCAGAATGGATTTATTGCGACGATTGATGGCATTTCGCCTCAGGCTGCGACGCCATTGTCTGATTGCCGATCTGTGTCTGGGCATTTCCTTTTTACCTCGTTGAACCCATAATATAGGAAAAAATATGAACCAAGTCAAATCCTAAAATTTTTCGGAGGAGGCAGACCTTGAAGATTGTTCTCCAGAGAGTCAAAATGGCCCGGGTGGAAGTTGAAGGCCGGGAAGTAAGTCGCATCGGGCAGGGTCTGTGCCTTCTTGTCGGGGTGGAAAAGGGGGATACGGAAAGGGAGGCGGAGGAACTGGCCAGGAAGGTGGTGGAACTTCGCATTTTTCCCGATAATGAAGGCAAGATGAATCTTTCTTTGAGTCAGGTTGGTGGCGAGATTCTGGCAGTTTCCCAATTCACTCTGGCCGCCTCAACTCGCCGGGGACGTCGGCCGAGCTTCGATGGGGCTGAAGAGCCTCTTCGGGCCCGGCAGCTTTTCCATCATTTCGTGGATAGCCTGAAAAAGATTGGTTTTCCGCCCAGAACAGGCATCTTTGGAGCCATCATGGATGTCCATTTGATTAACGAAGGGCCGGTCACCTTTATTCTGGAAAGCAAGCCAAAAGAAATTGAAGCTCAATAGGGAACAATCATCCTTTTTTACCTTCCCCATTACTGCCGCCTCCTTAGAGAGAATCCTCTTACTTTATTCTGGAGACAGTTTTTTCCCATTTTAATTTCTGCTTCTTCCAGGGATTGGCGGTTCCTTAGAAATTATGGTGATCCAGCGATTTTTTATCCTGAATATCTGGCCTTCTTTTCGCCCTGATGAGCTCTTGTTTCAGGGGAAAAGCCCGATTTTATCAAGCTTTAACCCGGGTCATTTTAAAAGAAAGAATGAGAAAAGGTTATCATTCAATTTTAAAACGGATTTATAACTCAATTAAAATTTCATAATTTGATTTTTAAAAGAGATACAGCTTAGAGAGGCCCTATAAATGACTGCATTTTCAGAGAAAAGCCTGATTTGGCCAGGGTAGATCTGATATCAAACGTATTAATAGGCGCTCCGAGAAGCTGTGATCGAGAAACTGAAATATAAAATCATTATGCCTGCTGTCGCTTCATTTAATTAAAGTTATGGATAATGAGCTGGGCAGAAACTGAATTTGCGACGGGTTTCCTGGAAATCTCAAATTTTAACGAGAAGAAAGTCCTGTAGACTTATCTCTACCCGGAAACATCAGCTTGATTTTGTAGAGAGGAGTTAAGGTGGAAAAATTAAAATCGAAGGCAGAGAAAAAGAAATTCAGGTAAAACGAAGGCGACTTGTCCGGCGCAGGGCTTCTTCAGCGGCGAGTCTGACGTAGGGGCTGGAATCCTTAAGCAATTTAACCAGTAAAGGAATGCCCTCGCTGGAGCCAATCTGACCCAGGCAGCAGGCGATCTGCCTTCTCACTTCAATATTGGGATCATTAATAATCATGGAAAGAGCCCCAAGGGCTCTGGCTTCTTTCCTCAGGGCCAGAATCTGAAGGACGGCTACCTTGACGTACCAGGGTTGATTCCTGAGTTTCGGCAGGAGCCATTCGCAGGGTAAGTTATCCCACGCCCCGAGACAGCTAATAATCTTTCCCCTGATTTCTTCTGAAGGGTCAGCCAGAGCTTCAATCAGAATCGGCCCAACCCAGGGTTGCCGCAGCCCGGCGAGGGCCATAATTATTTTCCCTCTGATTTTTTTATCCCTGATTGTCCTGATTTTGGTAAGAATTCTGGTTAAAGTCTCTGACGATGGGCTCCTTTTCCCCTTTTCCTCAGCCATAAAAATGAATCTAAAACCGGGTCTGATAAAAGTAATTAAATCAGGGCTATCTTTCTGAGGTCACTCGAGGTCGCCATTAAACCATTTCCAGGAGATGGCCCATCTTTTCTTTCTTGGCTTTCAGGTAGCGACGATTGACCTCATTGGGCGGGACTTCAATAGGAATTCTTTCCACGATTTCGAGGCCATAGCCGGCCAGGCCGATATATTTACGGGGATTATTGGTTAAGAGTCGAATTTTGCGCACACCAAGGGCAACCAGAATTTGGGCGCCAATACCGTAATCGCGGTGATCGGGCTTGAAGCCCAAACGCCGGTTGGCTTCAACGGTATCAATTCCTTTGTCCTGAAGAGCATAGGCTCTAATCTTGTTGGTCAGACCGATACCCCGGCCTTCATGATTGAGCATATAGAGGATGACTCCCCGACCTTCTTTTTCAATAATGGCCATGGCCTGATGCAGCTGACGGCCACAATCGCAGCGCAAGGAACCAAAGGTATCGCCGGTAAGACACTGGGAGTGGGCCCGGACAAGAACAGGCTCATCACCTTTAATTTCACCCTTGACCAGGGCGACATGATGTTCGTGGTGAATTATATCCTCAAAAACAAAAATCCGGAAATGCCCATATTCAGTGGGCATGTCGGCTTCATCTATTTTTCGAACCAGGCATTCATGCTGAAGGCGATATTTGATTAAATCAGCAATGGTCACAATAGGGATTTTGTGGCGGCGGCTGAATTCTTCGAGTTGAGGCATACGGGCCATGGTTCCATCTTCATTCAGGATTTCGCAGATAACCCCGGCCGGTTTAAGGCCAGCCAGTCTGGCCAGATCTACGGCAGCCTCAGTCTGGCCGGCTCGCTGGAGCACGCCCCCATCCCTGGCCTGAAGGGGAAAAATATGGCCAGGTCGAACCAGGTCCTCAGGTTTGGTTTTGGGATCAATCACCGTCAAAATGGTTTTAGCCCGGTCATAGGCCGAGATGCCGGTTGTCACTCCTTCCCTGGCGTCAATGGAAACTGTAAAGGCCGTTCCAAAGGGAGCCGTATTATCCTGAACCATAAGATCGAGATCGAGCTCTTCAGCTCGCTGGCGGGTAATGGGCAGACAGATGAGGCCGCGGCCGTATTTGGTCATAAAATTGATTATTTCTGGCGTGACTTTTTCCGCGGCCACCATTAAATCGCCTTCATTTTCCCGGTCTTCATCATCCACAATGATGATTAACTGGCCGGCGCGAACGCATTCGAGAGCTTCTTCAATTGAGATTAAGCCAACCTTAGGTTCCATTGGCTACCCCGATCAGGAAATTTTTTTTATTTTTCTTTAGATAAATAATTATACACATATTTGCCGATGATGTCACCCTCAAGATTGACCTTATCCCCAGGCCTGAGATGGCCAAGATTGGTTTTCTGTAAGGTAAGAGGGATTAACTCAACTTCAAAATAATCTCTACCCAGGGAGGCTATGGTCAAACTGACGCCATTGACGGCAATGGAACCCTTGGGCACAAGATAGGGGCGTAAATTCTCAGGCGAGGAAATGGTCATTCTCCTGCCTTCGCCCCGGCTCTGGACCCTGAGAATTGTTCCCATGGCATCCACGTGGCCAGTAACCAGATGGCCGCTGAGGGGAGCTTGCAGAGTTAAGGGTAGTTCCAGGTTGACAAGGTCCCCCGGTCGTAGCCGACTCAAATTGGTCAAAGCCAGGGTTTCGCGAGAAAGATGGAAGCTGAGTTTTTCCGCTTCATGCCTTTCCACAGACAGACAGACCCCATTGACAGCCAGACTTTCGCCCCTCTTCAAGGGGCCAGGAAGGTCCGCAGCTTTGATCACCAGAATCTGACGATTCTGACGGTAGCCCACGACCGAACCGAGATAATGAATTATTCCGGTAAACATTAAAAATAGCCTTCCAGAATGGTATCCTGACCAAGGGAAAAAGTTCGATATTGCCTCAGCTTAAGGCTCTTTTTAAGAGAAGAAAATCCAGTTCCAGCAAATAGAGAGGGTGCTTTCTGGCCGCCAATGAGCCGGGGAGCCAGGTGAAGGAAGATTTTATCAGCGAGATTTTCTTCAAGAAAGCTTGTCAGGACTTCACTTCCTCCTTCGACCAGAAGGCTGGCGAGGCCAAGCTGGCCCAGTTCCCTCAATACCTGCTGAAGGTTCAGGCGATGAGCCTCGCCTTCAACGATTTTTATTTTTACTCCCTTGGATTCAAGGCTCTTCCTTTTTTTTTCTGAGGCCCGAGCCGAAGTAAAGACAATTATTGGTCCCCGGTCAAGGGTGGTCAGAAGGCGGCACTCAGGGGGAAGCCTGAGGCAGGAATCGAGGACAACCCGAGTTAGACATTTTCCCCTCCAGAGGGGATGTCTGACTGTAAGCCTGGGATTATCGCGGAGTATTGTGTTTATGCCCACTAAGATGGCATCTACCTCGCCGCGCAGGAGATGACCGTATTCTCTGGCCTGTGGCCCTGTTATCCAGCGGGAAGAGCCATCAACTGCAGCTATTTTGGCATCAAGGGATAAAGCAGCTTTTAAAATGACGAAGGGAAGGCCCGTGGTAATAAATTTAATATAAGCTTCATTTAATCTCTCATTCATTTCCTCTAAACAGCCTAAACTGACCTCAATTCCAGCTTCTTCTAATTTCTGAACTCCTTTTTTAAAGACTACTGGATTGGGATCAAGAGCTGAGATGACAACCCTGGCCGGTTTAAAGCGAAGGATGGAGTCGATACAGGGTGGGGTTCTACCCCAGTGGACACAGGGTTCGAGGGTAATGTAAAGGGTGCTGCCCCGGGCCCTTTCTCCGGCCATCTGGAGGGCCAGAACCTCGGCATGGGGTTTACCGGGCCTTTCATGATAGCCATAGCCAACAATCCTGTTTCCCCTGACAACAACAGCGCCTACATAGGGATTGGGACTGGCCCAGCCCAGGGCTCGAGCTGCCAGGGAATAGGCCATCTGCATGAAACCCTGATCGATAATCTCCTGATTGTTAATCATGAAAGCAGGGCATTAACGAATTCTTGAGGGGAGAAGAAAAGCATATCTTCTTCACTTTCGCCTATGCCCAAAAGCTTGATGGGCAAATGGAGTTCGGCGGCAATGGCTACGGCCGCACCTCCCTTGGCCGTGCCGTCAAGCTTGGATAAAAATATACCGGTGAGGCCAGAAAATTTGAGGAATTCCCTGGCCTGAGAAAGGGCATTCTGGCCGATGCTGGCATCAAGAACAAGAAGAACCTCATGAGGAGCGCCACTTATTTCCCGGCTGATAACCCTTCTGATTTTTTCGAGCTCAGCCATAAGGTTGGTATTGGTGTGGATACGGCCAGCTGTATCCACAAGCAGGGCGTCGGCCTGCCTCGCTTTGAGAGATTTGAGGCCATCAAAGACGACAGCGGCCGGATCAGCTCCATATTGTCCTCGAATTAAGGGCAAATTTAGCTTCTGACTCCATATCTGGAGCTGTTCCTGAGCAGCAGCCCTGAAGGTATCAGCGGCCACAAGAATTACCCGGCGGCCCTGCTTTTTAAGATAATTAGCCAGTTTAGCTAAAGAGGTGGTCTTGCCACCTCCATTGACGCCAACGAACATCACCACTACCGGAAAATTATCAAGATTGAGAGGAGAAGGCTCTGAACCGAGCAGGGCCAGCAGTTCTTGCTTCAGGGCTTGTTCAAGCTGGAGGGAAGGATTTTCCTTCCATCTTTTTTTCAAATTGGCCATAATTTTTTCGGTGGTGGCCACACCGATATCTGCCAGAATCAGGGCCTCAGCCAGTTCTTCGAGAGCCTTTTCGCCTGAGATTTGACCGCGGCGTAAATTCTGAATTTTTTCTTGAAGAATTTGACGGGTCCGATTGAGCTTGGCTTGAAGCTGAGAAAACACCATCGTCTCATTATAAAATCGCTTCTGGGTCAAGTCAACGCACCGCCGTCTCTTCGGCCAGAGCTTGACTGTTTGGCAGCCGATAATGAATTTCTGTTCCTCGATATCCCTGAAATAGAAGATTTCTGGAGTTCATGAATGCGTTTTAAAAGCCTGGCTGATTTCTGCTTCAGCTAATCTTTAAAGGAATTTTAAAGGAAGCTTTTCTCCAGGAAAGCCTTCAAATTCGCCCTTCTCCGTCGGGTGCTCCTTTAGGTGAAAGAAGGCTTAATATAAAGAGAAAGACTCAATAATCATGACATTTTTGAGGATGAGCCCTTGCCTTATAAAAAACAAGAATAGAATATAAATTTTCTTAGAAGGGTGTCAGGGTTACGGATAATTAATCTATAATTGTGCCCTGGCCTTTTTTTTTGTACCATGAAGACATGAAAGGAACGAGAGCTCGCTGGATTATGGCTGATGTGGCTGAATCAGCTGAGGCTTTAAGTCACAGTCTGGGAATCAGTCTGCCCTTAGCCAGAATTCTGGTCAATCGAGGCCTCAAGGAAAGTCGCGAGGCTGAACTTTTTCTTTATGGTTCCTGGCTGGATGGACCCTCGCCCTTCCTTTTCAAAGATATGACGCGTTGTCTTGAGCGCATCGAAAAGGCCATAGAAAACAGGGAAAAAATCCTGATTTTTGGAGATTATGATGCCGATGGTCTTCTTTCTCTCGTCATGCTTTACCGGACCTTAAGCCAGATGGGTGCCTGCGTCGATTATTACATTCCTGACAGAATTAAAGAGGGATATGGGGTCAAAGCCAGCCACCTTCCTCTGATTCAACAAAAGGGAGCCAGGCTGGTAATTACAGTTGATTGCGGGATAAAGGCCAATGAATTTGTGGAACTGGCTAAGGAAGCCGGGATTGATGTCATTATTACTGACCATCATCAGCCAGGGGAAAGAATTCCTCCAGCCCTGGCCATTCTTAATCCCCATCTCCCTGATTCCGGTTATCCCTATACCCACTTAACCGGAGTGGGTGTCACCTTCAAATTGGTTCAGGCTCTTTTGACAAGGAAAAATAGGGAATCTCTCATTCCCCATTACACCAAACTGGTGGCCATTGGCACCATAACTGATATTGCTCCCCTTGTGGGCGAAAATCGCTGGCTGGTCCGCCATGGACTCAAAACTTTAGCCGAAAGCCGCAATCACGGGCTGAGGCAGCTGCTTGAAGTAAGCGGATTGCAGGGAGAGCGCCTGACTGAGTGGGATATTGGTTTTCGCCTTGGCCCGAGAATCAATGCTGCCGGCCGCATGGCCTCAGCAGATCTTGCAGTGAAGCTTTTCCTGACAGAATCTGAAGAAGAAGCTTCTTTTCTTTCGCAGAAATTAAATCAGCTCAATTATTTAAGGCAGCAGGCTGAAGAAAAGATTCTTCATCAGGTTCTGGCTAAAATCAATACCCGCCGCTGGCCCCTTAAATACCGGGTCTTTATCTCGGGCTGTGAGGAATGGTCGAGGGGAATTATTGGTATCGTGGCCACTCGACTGAAAGAACAATTTAACCGGCCCGTGATTCTTTTTGCTTATGAAGATGAAAAAGCCTATGGTTCTGGCCGGAGCATTAATTCTTTTTCCCTGATTGAAGCCCTCCGTCAATGCCAGGACCTCTTTGATGATTTTGGCGGTCATCATCATGCGGCCGGTTGTATTCTTCGCCGGAAAAACCTGCCCGAACTTAAGACCCGGCTGAATATTCTGGCTTCTTCCTGGCTGAGCGATGAGACCCTGCAACCAAAGCTGATTATTGACAGCCCTCTACGATTCAGTGAAATCTCCGGTTCCTTTCTTCAGAGCTACCTTCTTTTGCCACCCTTTGGACCGGGTAATCCCCGTCCCCTTTTTCTTTTTTCCAGGGTCAAACTTATTTCCAGGCCCCAGTTTCTGACTGGCAATTTAACCAGATTAAAATTAGAGCAGGATGGCCGGGTTTTTGAAGCTCTCTGCGACTTAAAAGCTGAAGATTCAAATTTTTTCAGGGAAGGTGAAAGATTTGATTTTGTGGCCTCCCTTCATCTCACCCGTTTTTTTGGGGAAGAAAGTTTCATTCTTTTCATTGAGGACTGGGCCTGGCCGCAGGCCTGAGGGCCATGAAGAGGAAAAAAGAATTTATCTGGCTTTCCTTTATCAGATATCTATCAGTCATAATTTTTGTCATCGTTCTGAGTCTGATTATTTATCATTTATTTTTTTCAGAAGCCAGAAAAAGGCTTGCCGGGTCTGTCTCTTCGTCACCTCAGGTCAAACCCGAAAATGTTTTAATTGAGCAACAGATAGGCCTGAAATTCCTTGAATTCAGGGGGGATCGGGGAAGAATTGAAATCAGGGCTGAGCGCCACCGGGCTTTAAAAGAAGGGATTTTCCGGCTTGAGGGCAAGGTGGAAATCCATGATTTTGGCCGGCGGCCCGGACTTGAAACCTGGATAACCTGCGAAGAGGCCCAGTATGATCAGGACTGGAGTCAGTTCATTTTATCGGGCCAGGTAAAGTTAAAAAGGCAGGGAATCAATTTTGAAGCTGAGAAGATAATTTACTGGCGGGAAGATGAATTTCTGCAGGCTCAGGGATCAGTTAAGCTTGAATTTAAAAGATTAAGCGGCAGGGCCACCCATCTTAATTACAGTTTGAAGGAGGAAAAACTTGAGCTCAGCCAGGAAGTTCAGATAAAGTTTGAACCTGAAGAAAGGGGACAGGCTCCTTTATTTATTGAAGGTCAATCCTTTGTTTTCGACCGAAAGCAGCATCGGGGCCGGATGGAGAAAAAAGTTCGCCTTTCCCAGGGGAAAAATTCCGGTGAAGCTGATTGGGCTGAGTTTCTGCTCTCCGAAGATGAACAATATCTCAGCCATCTTGAGCTTGGTGGTCTGGTGAGAGGTCAGGCCAGGACAGAATCCTTTGAAGGCTCGGTTGTGGCCCTTTCCTTGAAAGCAAAACCATTTTTAAAGGCCAATCGAATTCATGCTCTTGAGGCTGAAGGAGGTTCTCAGCTGGGAATAATTAGATCGGATGAAAGGATTCTATTTGCGGCTGAAAAAATAAGAATTGTTTTCAACCGGTGGGGAGGCCTGAGAGAAATTGATACCCGGGTTCAGGCGAGCTGGCTCAGGGAAGACCTGAAGTCGGGTCAAAGACAGGAAGCGAGAGCCGAAATTATAAGATATTATGCAGATAGGAGTCATTTAGAAATTAAAAGCCCTCAGACAAGAAAAGCCTCGCTGAGCCAGCCCGGTTCCGTAGTTACAGCAGCAGAAATGACCCTGAATGTCGATACTCAGGATCTTGAAGCTCTGGGAGAAGTTCATTTCATGGTGGAGCCAGAGAAGAAAGTGGCTAAAAAACAGGCCGGAATTTTATCTGTCGAGAAGTCTGTCTTTGGCCTGGCCGAAATGCTTCTTTATTCCTTCGGGCAAAAAAGAATGGTTCTCGAGGAGGAGGCCAGGCTCTGGCAGCATGATTTTTCTCTACAGGCCAGAAAGATTCTTGTGGTTTTCGATTCCAGGGAGCTTGAAGCTTATGATCGGGTCAGATTGAGTTTAATCAGGAAGGAAGAGAAAAAATTACCCCGACCCCAGCCTGTCCTCATAACTTCATCTCAACTGAAATATCTGCCAGCAGAAAACCGTTTAGATTTAGATGGTCCCTGTGAACTGCTATCTGCTGGCTATACTGTTAAAGCAGAGAAAATGCTGATTCGTTTCAAGGGCGATACCTCCGAGTTAGATCAAATCGAGGCTCAGGGAGAAGTCAGTGTGATGAAGGATTTAGTTACTGGCCGGGCTGAGAGGGGTTTTTATGAATGGGAAAGAGACCTCTTTATTCTTGAGGGTAAGCCCGTTCTTGAAGATCCGGAACAGGGAACCATCAGGGGAGATAAATTGACATTTAATCTGGCCGAGGGTAGAATAGTCGTGGAAAATCAGGGTCGTGAAAGATCAATTTCTATTATCAAAAAATAGAGATGAATTCCTGTTTGCGAGCCGAAAATCTGGTCAAGAAGTATGGCCGCCGTCGTGTCCTCGATCGGGTTTCTCTTGAAGTCAGGCAGGGGGAAATAGTTGGCCTTTTAGGACCCAATGGAGCTGGTAAAACCACCACCTTCGCCATTGTGGCCGGTCTTGTCTCGCCTGATGAAGGCAGAGTATTTTTAAAGGGAGAGGATATTTCCCGCTGGCCCATGTATTTGAGAGCCAGAGCAGGTATTGGCTTTCTGCCTCAGGAACCCTCTGTTTTGCTGGGTTTGACCGTTGAAGAAAATATTCTGGCTATCCAGGAAATGGTGGCTGATGAAAGAAAGGAAAAAGCTGAAGTGGATGAGCTTCTGCTGCAGTTTGGACTGCGGAATCTCAGCCGGGTTAAAGCCTGTTATCTTTCCGGAGGCGAGCGAAGACGTCTGGAGTTAGCCCGGGCCATGGCCATCCGGCCTGATTTTCTCCTTCTGGATGAGCCCTTTACGGGTATTGACCCTCTGGCTATCCTGGAACTGCAGACATTATTGCAGGAACTGAAGGCAAAGGGATTGGGAATTCTCGTTACGGACCATAATGTTAGAGAAACTCTGAGGATTACTGATCGAGCCGCCATCATTGACCGCGGACAAATTCTGGAGAGCGGCTCACCCGAGGAAATAGTTCAATCATCTGAAGTCAAAAAGAGATATCTGGGAGAAGATTTTCGTCTTTTCTGAAGGAATTAATTGGGCCATGCTGAAGCAAAAGCTTGATCAAAAGCAGATTCAAAAACTGATGCTGGCCCCGGCCCTGCAGCAGGCCATTCGCTTATTGCCATTAACTAACCTGGAATTGATCGAAGTTATTGATGCTGAGCTGGCTGAAAATCCCGTTCTTGAGGAAGTAACTCCGGGCGAATCTCCAGAAATGGCTGAAACGACTCAAGAAACGATTTCGACCGATTTGAGCGCAGCTGAGAGCCCAGGTTTAAGTGAAATTGAGCTGAGCCAGGATAAAGTCGAATCTGAAGAAGATACCTTCTGGGAAGAAGTTTTTGTTCATTATCTGGATGACAGTCCTGACCAGTTTAATCAGGAGGCAAGGGAAGAATTGCGCCTGGAAAATATTCTGTCCCGGGGGCCTTCCCTCTGGGACCACCTCCACTGGCAGGCCAACCTGACCTTTTTTACTGAAAAGGAAAAAGATATTGCTACCAACATAATTGGCAATATAAATGAAGATGGCTATTTAACCGCATCTGTAGAAGAGATTGCGGCTTCCCTCGGGGTTGAGGTGGAAAAGGTGGAGGCAATCCGCCAGAAAATCAAGGGATTTGATCCCATTGGAACAGGTTCCCTGAATTTGCAGGAAATGATGCTGGCTCAAATGGAGTATCTCGGCATAAATAATGATATTACGAGAAAAATAATTGAAGAATATTTACCCATTTTAGAAAAAGCCAATTATGACCAATTAGCCCGGGAATTAAAAATTTCCCTGGAGGAGTTAAAAGGTCATCTGGAGGTGATCCGGCATCTTGATCCGGCTCCAGGAAGAAAATATAGCCAGGAAAGAGTAACCTATGTCGTTCCAGATATTATTGTGACCAAAGAAGGAGATGATTATCAGATTTTTTTAAATAATGAAGGATTACCGCGGCTCAGAATCAACAACTATTATCGCCAGATAATGGCCAGTAGCTCCCGCCTTAACCCTGAGGCATACTCTTATCTCAAAGAAAAAATGAAGCGGGCCCTGTGGTTTTTAAAAAGTCTTAATCAGCGGGAACAGACCGTTTATCGAGTGGCCCAGGCCATTATCCGGCATCAGAAGGATTTCCTGGAAAAGGGAATTGATTTTCTCCGACCACTGACCCTGGCTGAAATAGCTGAAGAAGTGGGCGTGCATGAATCCACCGTGGGTCGAGTTGTGGCCAATAAATATATCCAGACGCCCCGGGGCGTTTTTTCCCTGAAATATTTTTTCCATAAATCACTCGCCGGCCAGAATGGAGAAGAAGTTTCTTCCCTCAGAATTAAGGAGAAAATAAAAAAAATAATTGAAGGCGAGGATCCGGCCAATCCATTGAGTGATACCGAGTTATGTGATATATTAGCCAGAGAAAATGTAAAAATTGCGCGCCGGACGGTGGCCAAATACAGGAAGCAATTGCGAATTCCTCCTTCCCATATCCGGAAAAAAAAGTTTTTGGCGGAGGGGAAAAGATGAATCTCCGTTTTACCACCAAACAGATGGAACTTACTCCAGATATTCGTAGCTATTGTGAAAGAAGGCTGAAATCAATCCAGAAGTTGCTTCGACCGCCTGTGGAAGTTGACCTGGTTCTTTCCCACGAAAAGTATCGTTATAAAATAGAAGCCAATCTTAAGGCCAAGGGCCTTGTTGCCGTGGCTGAGAATGAATCGCCTGATTTGATGGTCACTTTGGGTAAAGTCTTTGATAGCCTGGAGAAGAAAGTTAAAAAGGAAAAGGAAAAGACAAGGGAGAAGAAGAGAAGGCTGGCCCGGGAGCAAAGACAGAAATCCCTGAGGCTTGAAGCTGAGGCCGGATCCCAAGAAGAAAAAAGGGTTATCCGGATGGATGATTATTCCCTAAAACCCATGACGGTCGAAGAGGCGATTATGCAGCTCGATCTTGAAAGAAAAGATGTTTTTGTTTTTCGCCGGGAGGATAATGAAAAACTGGCCGTTATTTTTAGGCGCCGCGATGGCCATTATGGCCTGATTGAACCTGAATAATCCGGGTGCAGGGGCAAAATGAGAGTAGCCAATTTATTGACTGAAGAAATGATTGTGACTGAATTGAAATCCAGGGAGAGGGATGAAGTTCTGCGCGAAATGGTTAATTTTCTTAAAGAAAAGCAAAAAATAAACAATGTGAATGAATTACTGGAGAAACTGATTCAGCGCGAAAATCTTGGCAGCACCGCCGTTGGCGATGGTATTGCCATCCCTCACTGCAAAATATCCGAGCTCCGCAGTCCAATTCTGGTTCTGGGCATTTCCAGGAAAGGAGTGGCCTTCGGTTCAAGCAATGGTAAGCCGACTACCATTTTTTTTCTGCTCATTTCACCTTCAGATAATCCCAGCCTTAATCTGCAAATTCTGGCGGCCATTGCTCAGCTGATTCGTAAGGCCACAAATTTGTCCAAGAAAATCATGGCCGCCAAATCGCCTCAACGGATACTTGAAATAATCCGCGAAGAAGAAGAAAAAATCTATGGGTGAGGACTGGTCACGTCCGGTTAAAGGGCTCGCTTTCTTTGGCTTTCCATGGCTTCCAAAAAGTTAACATCAAATCAGTCAAAAATTATTTCAGCTGGCCTGCTGGAAGTCTATGGCCTCGGCGTTTTAATTCTGGGTGATAGTGGCGTCGGGAAAAGTGAAAGCGCTCTGGAGTTGATTACCCGGGGACATCGCTTTGTCTCTGATGATGTCGTTCTTGTAGAAAAAACTAAGGCCGGGAAATTAAGGGGCAAAGCCCCCGATGTTGTCCGGAATTTTATGGAATTAAGAGGGCTGGGTTTAATCAATATCAGAGAAATCTTTGGCGAGAAGGCCATCTGTCCCTCCATTCAGATTGATCTGGCCATCAATTTAAGGAGATGGCATCGGGGCGATGAGTTTGACCGGATTGGGCTGGAATTTCCCCAAGATTACGAAATTCTGGGAGTAAAAATTCCTCAGCTCATCATTCCTGTAGCGCCAGGTCGGAATATAGCTACTCTGATTGAAATTGCCTGTCGGGTTCACCGGCTGCGGCAGAAAGGATATCTGGCGCCGCAGGAGATGGTTAAACGTCTGGAAAAGAAGCTGAAATAATGGCTGTCAGAAAGAAGGGACAGGTCAGAGATAGCCGTTTTTTAATCATTACCGGTCTTTCTGGATCGGGCAAGACTGTCGTCAGCCATTTTCTCGAGGATCTTGGCTATTATTGTATTGATAATTTGCCCGCCAAGCTCATTCCCAATTTTATTGATCTCTGGATGAAGAGAGAGGTGGAGATTGAAAAGGTGGCTTTAGTCGTGGATATGAGAGAACCGGGCTTCCTCCAGGATTTTCCTCGGGTCTTTCTGGAAATAAGGGATAAAATCCCGGTTAAATTAATTTTCCTTGAGGCCTCTGACGAGTCTCTGGTTAAGAGATTCAGTGAAAGCCGGCGACCTCATCCCCTTTTTCCGCGCAAACCGGTTCTCGAGGCGATTCGTTTAGAGAGGAAAAGACTTGAGCCCATTAAAGCTATGGCTGATGAAGTTATTGATACTTCCAGAACGACCATTGCCCAGTTGCGGGAGCTTCTAATAAAAAAGCTCTGGCCCAAACCAAAGAAAAAGCTCCAGATTACGATCATTACTTTTGGCTATAAATATGGACTGCCCCTGGAGGCAGACTTAATTTTTGATACTCGCTTTCTGGCTAACCCCTTTTATATTGACCGCTTCCGCCACAAGACCGGCAAGAGTCCAGAGGTAAAGAAATATGTCCTCAATTCTCCTGGAACCAGGGAATTTTTTGAGAAAATGACCGGCTTCCTCCTTTATCTTTTGCCCAGGTTCATTCAGGAAGGTAAGAGTTATTTAACCATCGGTCTTGGCTGTACTGGCGGAAAACATCGCTCGGTGGTCATTGGCGAGGAGCTCAAAAATTTTCTGAAAGAACGAAATTATGATATAAAAATTATTCACCGCGATCTGAGGCGGTGAAAGAGAAAGATTGATTCCAGAAAATTGGTGGGAAGAAAGAAATGATTGGCGGCATCATTGTTTCCCACGGCAAGCTGGCTGAAGAGCTGCTGAATGTTCTGACCATTATTCTGGGAGAGGCGCCCAATATCGAAGCCATCTCCATTGGCTGGTATGATGATGTGGAGGAGTCTAAAAAGAGAATTAACCAGTCGCTCAGGCGGGTTGACCAGAAAAATGGAGTCATAATTTTTACCGACATGTTCGGCGGCACGCCTTCCAATTTGAGTTTCAGTTTTATGCGTGATAATGAAGTTGAAATTATAACCGGCGTCAATCTGCCCATGTTAATCAAGTTTGTTTCCCTGCAGCGGTCCAAAAATTTGAAGGAAGTGGCCCGGAAAGTGGTGGAACAGGGAAAAAGAAATATTCATCTGGCCAGCGCCCTGCTTAAGACAAAAAAGTAGAAGGAAGATGATTGAAAAAGAAGTGGTCATAAAGAATAAGCTGGGACTACATGCCCGGGCGGCCGTTAAATTTGTCAATCTGGCTAACCGGTTCAGTTCAAGCGTCAGAATAATTAAAGATGCCATGGAGATAGATGGCAAGAGCATCCTCGGCATCCTGACTCTGGCGGCCAGTCAGGGGACAAAAATTCTCCTCCGAATTTCTGGCGAGGATGAGAAGGAGGCCATGAAGGCCCTGGTGACTTTGATCAATAATAAGTTTGATGAGGGTGAATAGCTAGGATGGATTTTATCCGGCTGCGAGGCATTGGCGTTTCTCCTGGCATTGCCATGGGCGAGACTTTTATCACTGAAACCACAGTTCTCGCCACCCGGAAGGAGACAATTCCGGCTTCGCAGGTGGATAAAGAAATTCAAAGGCTTAAGAGGGCCATTAAGAAGACAGAGGCTGAACTGCTCGAAATAAAGGAGAAAATTAAGAAAATCGCCGGCGAGGAACAGGCCATTCTCCTTGAGGCTCATCTGCTAATTCTGAGAGATAAATCCCTTTTTGCCAGTCTGGAAAAGATCATTCGCCAGGAGAAGGTTAAGGCTGAATGGGCTCTGGAGGAAGTAAATCGCAAGTATAGAGAAATCTTTGAAAGCATCAATGATGAATATTTTCGTCAGAGGCAGGCTGATATTTTTGATGTTTTGATAAGAATTCAGCGCCATCTTAAACCTGAAATGAATAAAAAGGAACAGCCCGATGACCGGAAGGTAATTCTCGTGGCCCATGACCTTCTACCTTCTGAAGCCGCCAGTCGCTTTGGCCGGGGAAATGTAGTTGGAGTTGCCCTTGATATGGGCGGGCCAACCTCACATACGGCCATCCTGGCCCGTTCCCTTGATATTCCAGCCGTCGTCGGTTTGCATAACATCACAGCTTATGTCAAGGATGGAGATTATCTTGTCGTTGACGGCACTAATGGTGAGGTGCTGATCAATCCGCCTCTGGCCATAAGAAAAGAATTTCAGAGCAAAAAGGAAAAATATGATAAATACCGGCTGGAATTGCGAAAAATAGCCCGGCAGCCTTCTGTAACCCTTGACGGAGTCGCCTTTACACCCCTGGCCAATATTGAGCTACCTGAAGAGGTGCCCGTGGCCTTGAGTCTCGGGGCTGAGGGCGTGGGTCTTTTCCGTTCAGAATTCATCTATCTGCAGAGTAAAACCTTACCTTCAGAAGAGGAACATTTTGAAGTTTATTCCAGACTGGCCAGAAGATGTCACCCCAGGCCGGTTTATATTCGTACCCTGGATATTGGCGGCGAAAAATCCTACTCCCAGTTTAATCTGGAAGCTGAACCCAATCCCGCCCTGGGTTTGAGGGCCATTCGTTTTTCTTTAAAGAATCCTGAAATCTTTCGCCTCCAGCTGAGAGCCATTCTGCGGGCCAGCAGCCTGGGGAATGTCCGCTTGCTCTTTCCCATGGTCACCGAGCTTGAAGAAATTCTTCTGATTAAAGAGATTTTAGGTGAGGTCAAGGCTGATTTGCGCCGCCGCCGGGTTCGCTTTGATGAAGGGATACCTCTCGGGATAATGATTGAAGTCCCGGCAGCAGCCGCCATCATAGATTTAATGATAAGAGAGGTTGATTTTATCAGCATCGGCACAAATGATCTCATTCAGTATTATCTGGCTGTTGACCGCTCCAATGAGGCTGTCTCCTATCTTTATAAACCGCTCCATCCTTCTGTTCTCAGGCTCCTGAAATATGTCATTGAGCAAGCCAATGAGGCTCATAAAGAAGTGGCCGTTTGCGGTGAAATGGCGGCCGATCCCCTTTCGGCTCTGATTCTGCTCGGTTTCGGCCTGAGAATTTTCAGCATGAATCCCATTTTTATTCCGAGAATTAAGAAGGCGCTGCGTTCAGTCGAAGTGAAGACAGTTCAGGAGGCGGCTCAAGAAATCTTGAAATTCAGAACCTCCCAGGACATAGAAGAATTCTTCATCGAAAGGATTCTTTCCCGCCATCCTCAGGCTTTCCTGACTACCCAGATAACCTGAGGCCGACTCAGAAGGGAATGTCTTCGTCCGATTCAGTTTCAGCTGGAAAATCGGCTTCTGACTCGACTGGTTCCTGATCGGGAAATTCAGCGACTTCGGACTCATAATAGGGAAAGGTTACAGGTTCAGCTATTTCAGCTGCCGCTTCCGCTTCCTCTCTTTTTCCAAGAAGAATAATTGTTCGGGCTTCTATTTCCGTTGTTCTTCTCTTCAGGCCATCGCGGCCCTCCCAGGTTCGGCTTCTAAGTTTACCTTCAACAAGAATCTGTCGGCCCTTATCGAGATACTTACTGCAAAACTCAGCTAATTTTCCCCAGGCGATAATTCGATGCCATTCAGCGCGCCGCCGGCTTTCATTTTTACTCGGGTCATAGACAAGTTCGTTTGTGGCCAGATCGAAATGAGCCACCGGTCTTTCACTTCTGGCCAGATAGCGAAGAATCGGCTTATCCCGCAGACGGCCAACAAGAATCACGCGGTTTAAACTGTTAACATCCCTCATTTTTCGATTATTTCCTTTATTTTTTGCTGGGCAATCCGGGCTTCTTCCTCCAGCGGGAATTTACTGATAAGAAGCTTAAAAACGGCCAGAGCTTCTTCTTTCTGACCCATCTCCAGATAGCAAAGGCCTTTTTTTAAATAAGCCGCCGGAACCCGATCGCCTTGAGGATAAAAGAGGATAACATCATTGAAGGTCGCTATAGCCGCCTCGTAA
>Ga0197142_1001142_pt1 | contig 24535 bp, 21 predicted proteins | sample GBS60_MetaG_FD_148614 | JGI IMG/M metagenome (GOLD analysis project Ga0197142, IMG submission 148614) | Sediment microbial communities from Great Boiling Springs, Gerlach, Nevada, United States - GBS 60_MetaG | ecosystem: Environmental > Aquatic > Thermal springs > Hot (42-90C) > Sediment... | reverse complement strand
GCAGACACACGCGGTCGAGCCACACGCAAACTCTTCTTCAAAAATGTGCCACTGCGCTCCACGATTCGCATCTATACCATTCGCGGCGAACTGATTCGCACCTTATATGCCGATAATCCAGACGGCAATACGGCATTCGGTGTGCGCGACCGAGAAAATGAAGGAGCGGGCACATTTTCCTATCCGACTTCGCAAGTCGAGTGGGATTTGAAAACATCGGAAAACTTGGATGTCGCCTACGGCATCTATCTCTACCACATCGATGCCCCTGGAATTGGGACTAAAACAGGCAAATTTGCCGTCATTAAGTAAGGAGAGTCATCCATGAGAAATGTCTTAAAAAACCTCTTTGCCTACGCCTGCCTGACAAGTGCATTTGCACTTACAAGTGTTGCAATCGCACAGTCAAAATATGGCACAACAGCGGCGCCATTCTTAGGGATTGGCATGGGGGCGCGCCCGACAGCAATGGGCGGCGCATTTGTCGCCGTCGCCGATGATATTCATGCCCTATACTGGAATGTGGCAGGCATTGCTCGCGCCGAAAAAATTCGTGCAGGCTTTACACATACCCAATGGCTAATCAATACACAAATTAACTGGGCAGGCGCTACCGTGCCGGCAGGCGTCGCAGGCGCATTTGGCGTGGCCATCACCTCGCTGAACTATGGCACACTTGAAGTAACCACCATCTCAAACCCAGACGGCACCGGCGAAACCTTCACGGCAAGCGACTTTGCCGCGCAACTCTCGTGGGGAAAAAGCCTCACCGACCGTTTCTCCGTCGGAATAAGCCTGAAGTTTGTGAGCCAATCTATCTTCAGAACATCCGCCAATGCATTCGCACTCGATGTGGGCTTTTTCTACGACACAGGACTTTTGCCCAACGGCTTGAAACTGGGGGCGACCATCAGCAACTTCGGCACACAAATGCGCTTAGATGGCGAAGGCTTAACAGTAAACTTCGACCAAACCGGCGGCACGCAGCGCGGCGTCAATAGCAACGTGCCCGCCCGCTTACTGACCGACCAATTTAACTTGCCGCTCATCTACCGAATCGGTGTGAGTTACGACATCTTGCGTGATGAAACAAATCGATTATCTTTCGCACTGGATACGGCAATCCCACTCGATAATGTGCAAACATTGAACGTCGGTGGGGAATATGCATGGAAGGATATTTTCTTCGTGCGCGTTGGCTATAACGCACTCTTCGAGAAAGAAAGCGAAAAAGGCTTAACCTTCGGCGCCGGGTTGCGTTACCCAATCAGCACCGTTATCTTGAAGTTCGACTATACTTATCAAACTTTCGGGAGACTCAATCCACCGCAGTGGTTCGCAATAAGTATCGAGTTCTAAAGCACACTTACAACTGTTGTTCTTTATTTGTTCAATGATACCAACATTCAATTGCATTTTTAACCAAAACTTAATGGAGCAACTATGTTGAAGAGGTACCACTTGACCATACTACTCGGTCTACTGCTGTTTGCGACAGACGCCTTTGCTCAAGCGCAGGACTCAATTCGCTTCGGCGTCAATATCCGTCGCCTCCGCCAAACTGGCGAAATCCAAGCGAACGACACACTCTATGCCCTGATTTTTACGGGGGCAGGAGGACGCTACTCACAGCCGGGCGACTCGACGCGCATCGGGGTTGTATCGGCAAATGCAAATGACACGGTCTACATCGGACCGCGCCGAGCCTTAGGTGCCGCAAACATCTCACAAATTAAGTATAAATTTACCTACCGTAACCTCGCCGCCGGACGAGCGCTGACGTTTGAGCCAGGTGTCGACCGTGAAGTCAATTTTCAAAATCCCAACGCTGCTGAAAATAGGGATGTAACACGCTACTGGAACGACGATGACTCGCAGGGTCGTCCAATTCGGACTCGCCGCGTCATCTTCCAAGCGGATATGAGCGACCTTTTGGGAGCAGGATTTGGTGCGGGAGACACGATTGGCGTAACAGGACCGTTCAGAGGCTGGACGGACAAGCCCCCGGCAATGCGTCGCATCGGTCTAACCACGACCTTCACCGATACGATTAGCCTCACGGCTGAAGAAAATTCAACTGTGCCGTGGAAGTTCAAAGCCTATAGCTCAACGGCAAACCGTTTCACAAACAATGGCTGGGAAATTGGACCAGACCGACCCTTGAATTTTGGTACGGGTACGGCAGACCTTGTGGCAACCCCAACGCCCATCAAACCTGTCGTAGCCATTCGCGTAAGCCGCAACTTCAATGTGAGAGTGATTTTGGATACGCGTGGTCGTCGCACCCTCGGCGGCAGAAGCATTGACTCACTGAGAACCGCAGGCGCACTCACGGGCAACCTTAATGGCCTTCGCTACGGTCTGTATATTGCTGGGGAAGGTGTCTTCGGTGCGTGGCCCAACTGGGATGATACAACATTGCTGCGTAACACCGACCCACCGCCGGCGGGTCAAGCCATTCCATCTACCCAGCGGTTTATCTTCTTGAGACCAAGCCCCACTGAGCCGGCGGGCGTCTATGAAGCCACTATCCCATCCACCTCAATTGCCTTCGGTCCATTCAAATTTGCCATCTTCTACAATGGGATTTTTGCAGACCCGCGTCCAACGAACGGGCGATTGGATAACGAAGGCATTGTCGGCGCAGATTACCTGGTCACCTTCCCAAGTACAATTGCGGTGGGTTCAACGGCAACGGTGCGTGCCGTGTTTGGTGGCGGCAATCCGCTGCTCAATACGCCTGAGCGTGATTTGACCGCGCCAGTGGCACGCGAGTTCCGCTTGGAACAAAACTATCCAAATCCATTTAACCCCAGCACCACCATTCGCTTTAGCATTCCAACCACAGAAAACGTGCAGCTCGATGTGTTTGATGTGCTGGGGCGTAAGGTCGCAACTGTGCTGAACCAACGGCTGACGGCAGGCACTTACACCGTGCAGTTCAATGCATCACAGCTATCGAGCGGCATGTATTTCTACCGCATCAATGCAGGCAACTTCAGGCAAACCATGAAGATGATGCTGGTGAAGTAGTCCAATCCAGAACCAAAGGCTCGGACGCCGTCCGAGCCTTTTCTTTTAGAAAACCTATATGCGCCAAATTTATCATGCCGCTTTGAACATTGTGCAACTGAGGAGACTTTTGCTGCTCTGCATCGGTATTTTGGTCGGATGCGCAAATGAGCGTGAAAAGCTAATCACAATTTGGACGCAAATGAACCCCGGCGAACGCAAGGTGCTCAAAGAAATGCTCGAGAAATTTGCTTCGGAGCATCCCGAGGGCAGAGCTTTGACGGAAAAAGGCTATAAGTTTCGCGAACTCTTCTACGAAACGGAAACCATTCGCACAAACTTCATGATTGCCGCACTCGGTGGCTCTGGACCTGAGTTGGTCTATGGACCCAGTGACATGGTTGGACCGTTCGAGAAGTTGGGAGTAATCCAACCGCTTGAAAATTTATTTGAACCCGCTTTCTTAGATAGCTTTATTACGAAGCCAATCCCGGCAAATACCTATCTTAATGGGCATCTTTATCAAATCGGTGACCAGATTGGAAATCATTTGTGCTTGGTCTATAACAAGGCTCTGATTGACACGCCGCCAAAAACAATGAGTGAATTGATTGAGTGGGGAAAAACTTTTACAAAAGACATCAACCGTGATGGGAAGCCTGACCAGTATGCCTTAGTGTGGAACTACACCGAGCCATATTTTTTCGTGCCCTTCATTGGTGGCTATGGTGGGATTATTATGAACGAGAAAGCTGAGCCAAAACTCAATAGTGAAGCGACCATTAAAGCCGCACAATTGATTAAAGATTTACGCGATAAGCATAAAATTATTCCGCAAGAATGTGATTACAACACTGCAAACACATTATTCAAAGAAGGGAAAGCCGCCATGATTATTAACGGTCCTTGGGCATGGGCAGGATACAAGGAAGTAGGAATTAATTTTGGGGTAGCAAAAATTCCCATGATTGATGAAACAGGATTATATCCCGCACCGATGATTTCGCCGAGAGGATACAGCATTAATGTCAATACAAGAGGTGAAAAATTGGAAGCGACATGCAAGTTGCTAAAATTTTTGTGCAGCCCTGAAGTGATGCTGGAATATACGAAACGAGCTGGGTCAATTCCTGCACGTGTGGAAGCATACAGAGACCCAGTGTTTCAAGAAGATGAAATTCTAAAAGGCTCATTTGAGCAGTTAAGTGTAGGAGTAGCCATGCCAGTGGTGAGCGAAATGCGAGTAATATGGGATTCCATGAGACCAGCATATCAAGCCGTATTAAACGGGAGTAAATCGCCGAATGAAGCGGCTCGAGAAATGCAAAATCTTGCCGTGCAACTCATCAAAGAAATGAAAGAATAATTATGCAGACAGCTATTGATGCTGAAAAAATAGAAAGTGCAAAGATAGCTCTGGATGAAAAAGAGCCTAAGCAGATTAAGAAAAAACTTAATGCTGTGCCATATTTGTATGCACTTCCAGCTCTTGTGGTGATGGCGATGGTGGTGTTGTATCCGTTTATTTACAATGTGGTTATCAGTTTTAGCAATATGAACCTTGAGCATTTCCAAGACTGGAGTTTCAAGGGGCTAAGAAATTATGTGAATGTACTGACCGACCCAAAATTTTTTTGGTTTTTATTTAAGACTATACTTTGGACGGTAACAAATGTCTTTTTTCATGTAACAATAGGTGTATTTTTGGCAATTTTACTCAATAAAAATATCAAAGCAAAGAACTTTTTTCGAGTTGTTTTAATTTTGCCTTGGGCTGTGCCACAATACATCACGGCATTAAACTGGAGAGGGTTATTTAATTCGGAATATGGGGCCATTAATCAAGTGCTGTCCTTGCTGGGGATTGAGCGTATCCAATGGCTAAGCACGGAGTGGGGCGCTTTTATGGCATGCTTAATTACAAACATTTGGCTCGGATTTCCATTTATGATGATTGTGGCATTAGGCGGTTTGCAGTCAATCCCAGATGCACTATATGAAGCGGCAGAAATTGATGGGGCAAGCTGGTATGATAAATTGCGTCACATTACCATTCCACTCCTGAAACCTGTAATGATTCCCGCTATAACACTGGGAACAATTTGGACATTTAATAATTTCAATGTGGTGTGGCTGGTAAGCAACGGCGGTGAGCCGTCAGACCAAACCCACATTTTGGTAAGTTGGGTGTATAAAGTGGGATTGAATTATTTTCGGATTGGATATGCCTCGGCTTTTTCACTAATTATTTTTGCAATGCTTCTGGTGTTTAGTTGGAATTTCATTAAGAAAACTAAGGCAACCCAAAGTATCTACTAATTTGAAAATAAAAAAATCCGTTTTTATGTCTGCAAGAAATCCGCGTGATGTTACAGCTTGGCAAAAAGTAGGTATCTACGCTGTATTAACGCTATTTAGCTTGTTTGCGCTTTTCCCAATCATAGAAGTCTTTAAGATTTCGCTACGCTCTGGAAATAATCTATTTTCATCAAATTTTGAACTTATTCCAAAAAGTGTAACCTTTCAAAATTATATTGATATTTTCGTAAAGCACCCCTTTTTGAAGTGGATATTTAACAGCATTTTGGTATCTCTCGTCGTAACGCTAATTTCAGTTGGGCTGGCTTCCACAGCAGGCTATGCCTTTAGCCGCTATAAATTTGTTGGGCGAGACCCTGCAATGATTTTGTTAATTGCCACGCAAATGTTCCCTGTAACCATGCTGCTGCTCCCGCTATTTATCATGCTAATTAAGCTGGGAATTTACGATTCCTATTCAGGATTGATTGTTGCATATTCAGCCACTGCGCTGCCGTTTTGTGTCTGGCAAATGAAAGGTTTTTACGATACGATTCCACGCAGTTTGGAAGAAGCGGCACGCATTGATGGATGCACAGAAATTCAAACCTTTTGGAAAATTATTTTTCCGCTGGCGCAACCCGCACTCGTCATTACCGCACTCTTTTCATTTATGTCAGCATGGAGCGAATACTTGGTAGCCGCCGTGTTGATTCAAGACCCAGCGCTCTTCACGCTGCCAATGGGCTTAAAGGCTTTTCAAAGCGATTTAGAAGTGGCTTGGGGACTGTATTCCGCAGGCGCCATCGTCGTGAGCATTCCTGTGGTGATTTTGTTTGTCTCACTTTCTCGCTATCTTGTCAGCGGCTTAACACTGGGAAGTGTAAAGGAATAGATAAAATTAAGCACCCTAAACTCTTGCGGATGCGAGGAAGTAAGAAAAAAGCAAGTGAATAAAAAATCAAAAAGCGGGAACTCTGAGAGCTCCCGCAATAGTAGTTGGTATAAATATCAGTATGTTGGTCTTGTCGCAAAGTATTGACGCAGTGATGTAAGAATTTCTGGAAGAGCAGTTGTATGAGTTTGGGGCACTGAAAATGCGGATTTCATAGCTGTTGCAGTGCTCCGAGCAAGTTGCTCACGGTAAAATTTGTAGTGAATTACTGCCGATTCAATGGTCAGGCGCAAAGACTCTCGTGAAAAAGGCTTAACTAAATAGCGATATACTTGTCCCTCATTGATAAGACGAATGGCAACTTTAGAATCCTTAATAGAGGTCATTAATACAGTAACAACTTCAGGCTGCACAGCCTTCGCCGCAATAAGAAAATCAGCGCCATCAGCATCGCCTAAGTTCGCTTCACTAATGAGCACTGCAATTGGAAAACGGCGAAGAAGACCGAGCGCTTCACTGGGAGAAGTAGTGATGTGACAAGTGTACTTTGGCTCAAAGAAATCTTTAAATGACTGCAAGTGAGAAGGATTACTATCAACAAATAGGAGCTCAAACTCTGATTTCTGGGATTCAACAGAAGAAAGGCTGAACGAGACTGGCGTAGCCGGAACCGCAGGCTTTTCTTTTCTGATGAGATAGCGCTGCTGAGCAACATTGCAGGCAAAGCGGACAGTCTCTTTCAACTTTTCAGCTTGCCAAGGTTTGTTGACATAGCGAAATACTTCGCCAACATTAACGGAATCAATAATAGCTTCTAAGTCAGCGTAGCCAGTCATCAAAATCCGTACGGCATCGGGCGCAATTTCTTTAGCTTGACGCAGAAACTCAATTCCAGTCATTCCCGGCATGCGCTGGTCGGTAATAATAACGGAGATAGGATGCTGCTGCAAAATTTCTAAACCTTGCTGACCGCTGGCAGCAGTGTGCACCGTGTATTCTTCAAACAGCAGAGATAAGGATTGCAAAATCATGGGTTCATCGTCAACAAAAAGAAGCTGGTGTGCAGGCATGTTACGACTGGTTTGGGTTTGTGTTAATTATTTGCTAAAAAATTCTGTTTCAACATGGCAGTTATTATTCCAAAAAGGGAGACTCTACAAATGAACTGGTGCTCTTCGCCATCATCTGCATAGGATTAATCGGCAACTGAATTGTAAATTCTGTGCCCTTACCAACTTGGCTTTGCACATCAATTTTCCCTTTATGTTTCTCAATAATTCTATAAGCAATTGAGAGACCTAACCCTGTGCCTTGACCAACATCTTTCGTGGTGAAAAACGGCTCAAAAATCCGCTTAAGATTTTCTGGGGGAATGCCCTTGCCATTATCGGCGAATTTAATAATCACGCTATCACCTTGCTGCATGGTGCGAATGACAATGCGCCCAGTGCGCTCATCGACAGCTTGGACAGCATTTGTAATTAAGTTCAAAAATACTTGGTTAAGCTGTGCAGGATACGCCATGATGTCGGGCAGCGGACTAAATTCTTTGATAACTTGAATGCCGCCTTTGAAGAGATGACCTGCAATTTTAAGGGTTGATTCTATGCTCTCATTGACATTTGTAGGCTTAAAGCTGGCTTCATCGAGGCGTGAGAAATTCTTAAGATTGAGAATAAGGTCTTGAATACGGTCAATACCCTCGATAGAATTGCGATAAAGCGAAGGGGCTTGCTCATAGACACGGTTCTTCACCTTTTGGGAAAGCTGGTCGATTTGAGCCAGCATCATCGCCACATCGTTCGGCGTGCCATACATAATTTGTGAGCGGAGCTTATCGTAGGCATTGAGCAATTCACGCAGTTCATGGTGCTTGCTTTCCAAAAGCTCAAGATTGTTGCGCACAAAACCCAGGGGCGTATTCATCTCATGCGCTAACCCTGCCACCATCTGACCCAGCGACGACATTTTTTCGGCTTGGAGCAGTTGGACTTCCGACTGGCGAGCTTCTTCTTTGAGCTTAATCATCTCCGTAATATCGCTCACAAAGGTAACTTTCTTGCGCTTGCCATCGGTGCCAATGATGCGTGCGGCATCGGCGAGAATGTAAATCGGGCGACCACTTTTATGACGAACTTCCCATTCACCACGAATTTCCTTGTAACCATCGAGATACTTGCGGTGCAAATCAATCCAAAAATCTTTTTTCTCGGGAGGCACAATTATCGTGAAAGGCTTGCCAATCATTTCCTGCGCCGTGTATCCATAAATGTCGCAGTAGGCTTGATTGGCATACTCAATGATGCAATCTTCATTGGTGATAACAATGCCTAACGGGGTAGAGTCAATAATGGTGCGCAATCGTTGCTCACTTTGTCGCAGCGCTTCGTCAGCGCCAGCGGTGGAAAGCGAGGATGGGACCGGCATGGCAGAAGGCGACGTGCCTTGACGGTCAGCCAGCTTTTTTAGCCACTCTTGATAACTCATCGGTGGCAGGGCATTTTCGCTGGGCGTCGCCGAAGAAGAGGGCAGTGTGCCGCTATGCGCCGCCTGATTGAGCATCTGACTGGCTTGAGCAAATTCCTGTGCAAAAAGTTGGGAAGTGTTGGGCGGTAGATGTCCCGCAGCTTGCGCGCGCATCAAAATATCGAGCATCTCCATTTGCTCAACTGCTTTGAGCGCCTTCTTCAACGATTTTTTAATTTTCTTGTAGTCAATCATGGTCAGGGTCGTTTAAGTTTTGAGCCACAAGTGAACCCGCACCACACAATGAAATCATTTTTTTCCAATTTCCCAACTTGCACAACTGATAGCTTACGGCAAATACCTTTTCTACAAAACTTGTGCCAAAATTAAAGCGAAGGTGAAAATCGTGCAATACATGCTGTAATGCAAGGTATCGGGGCAGCTGCAACAGCCACTGGTGGAGAAAGTTTACCGCAACCAGTGTGGGAGAGGATAAATTTTAACCATCATGCCCCTGACCCACTGTGTGGAAACTTAAGCAGGCTGAAAGTTGGGATAATCTACACCAAAGCGGGTGCGGTAGTAAGCGCGGCAGGCAAAAAAGTTGAATGCAACCAGCAAAAGCAGTAGCGGAAAGAAAAGAGAAACGGAAAGTGTTAGCACCAGCATAGAATACTTGACGGGCGCGAAAATTTTGGCGCGCTCCCCACGCTGAGCGGTATGCCAGAAGAACGGTAGCGAAATTAGCGCCGTTAAGCCAATCGTCAGGATGCAGTGCCAATTCATCGTCAAAAGAGAGAAAAGCAGGGCAAGAGCATCCGAAAAAAGCGCGATTTGCAAGACCCTTTGAACACCATAAGCAAGGGCAATAGTTTGCTTGCCACACTGCGCATCACCGGGCATATCGGGCAAGGTAACCAATGCAGAAACGGCTGCATAAGCAAAAGTATGAGGCAACGACCAAAATATGAGGTCCCAGAACGAAATGCCATGAGCTGTTAAGAGACTGGCGTCAACAGCGTATGCCCCCGCCATAAACGCCGCACTGCCACCGAGGCTATTGGCAACCAGCGACGGAATAGGGCGATTCATGATGCCCAAGAAAGTGTATGACAAGCCGAGCACATTTGCAAAAACCATGGCAAGGAAAAATTCCATCGACACAAGCCAAGAAAGACCAAGCGAAAGAAAAACCAGCACTCCGCCTTCCACCCAAATGATGGGAAGGGCAACACGCCCATCGGCTAAGATGAACAGCTTGTGATTGATTCTATCGGTTTCAACATCGGCAAGTTGGTTGAAAAGATAAACATGTCCAGCGGTAAGCGTGGTAACAAGCCATGCAAGGAAAGGAAACGGTGAAATGGAAAATGGCGCGCTTTGACTGGCGGTAACATAGCCAGAGAAAAAAGTTGCCCAAAGCGGAAAAAAGTGAGTTGGGCGCAAAATAAACACATAGTCAAGCAAAAAAATCCAACGCGCTGAAGACGAAACTGAAGTTTGGGATGCAGGCATATCCATGAGCATCAAGTTTGTGCTTATCGAGACTGACGAGCGGAAAGATACTGCTCCAGAAGCGTGCGTGCACGTGATTTGCAATACGCATCAAAGTAAGGATGTTCTTCTGGGGCATCAAGGCAGGCGCGCAGGGAAGTGACCACATCACGAGCATTGCGCACCTGTGTGTAGGCCTCGCCGAGTTTCCAGAGAACGAATACGCGGTATTTGCCCAAGAGTCGGGCTTGCAAAAGGTAAAGCAGAGCTTGATTAAGAGAGGGGGCAGTCGGAATCGGTCTATAAAACCACTGGGCGAAGAGGCGATATACGGCTGGAATTTTAGCCAGTTCTACGCCCAGAGCGCCGTAGGTCGCCAGTGCAGCAGAATTCAAAGGGTCATCTTTGAGAATATCCGCCAGCTCTTTTTGGCAGATGTCTAAGGTCAGAAGTGCATCTTGACGCGGCTGAAATTGAACGCGCTCTAATAGCACGGCGCACTCAATGGCGCGCGAGGTGGAAGTCTTGCGAAACTGATGCGCCGCACTGAGCACATCCAAGGCGGCATTCAATTCAGCTTGACGAAAGCTGGCGTCGTCATAGTGTTTGAAAGAGTGAAAAAAGTGCTGTTCAGCAAGCGCAAGACGAAGCGGAAATTTTAAGGAGTCGTTACTGGCTTGATGAATAAGCTGTCGAAGAGAATCGAGCGGCGGCTCAAATGAAGAGGGTTGGGCGTGCAGAGAAGCGGTAAAAACCGTCAGGGCAAAGAGAAAAACATACCGCACACGGCGCATCATGGCTGGCTGGAGTTAACCGCATCAATTTTAGACAAAAGTTCATCGGGTGTGCGAAAGAAAATCGGCAGAGTTTCTGCAAAGGAGACAATCACTTTTCCCGATTCATCAATAACCACGTAGGCGCGCTGCGGTAGCCCCAAGAAACCAAGCGTATCGTAGAGCTTGTGCACGGTCTTATCTTTGTCGGCAAGGAGCGGAAAAGGAAAAGAGAATTTCTTAGCAAAACTTTGATGCGATTCCACGCTATCGGTGCTAATCCCCAAGACCACCACATCACGTGCCTGAAATTTTTCGAAATTATCGCGGTAAGTGCAAAGCTGTGATGTGCAAACCGGGGTATTATCTCCCGGATAAAAAATGAGCACGACTTTTTTGCCACGATAACTGGAAAGCGAATGCATCGAGCCTGTTTCATCAGGCAAAGAAAAATCTGGCGCTGGTGAACCGACAGCAATCATGAAAAAATGTGGATTTCTGGTAAGTAACTAATCTGCTAAACAACGACGATATTTTAGCAAACGACTGCAAATATAGCATGCACGCTTGTAAAAACGCACGGTAGGAACGGTTGAAAGTGCGCTGTGCAGTGCATGCGATGAGAAGCTAACCAAAAATATCTTTGGCTTTTTCAAAGAAGCTTTTACCGTTTTTGGGCACAGCAAATGTATCCGATTTTTGAAGTTGCCGCAGAAGTTCACGGTCGTGCGCGGAGAGTTTCGTCGGAATGTGGATATTGACACGCACCAGTTCATCGCCGCGCCCACTGGCGTTCAGATGCCCGATACCTCTGCCATAGAGCCGAATAACTTTGCCTGCCTGTGTGCCAGCAGGAATTTCAATGGTATCTTTGCCCTCTAAGGTGGGCACTTCGACTTTTGTGCCTAAGACGGCATCAGGGAAACTGATGAAAAGATCGTAGATGATGTCGTCGTCTTGGCGTGTAAAGTAACGATGAGGTAATTCTTCAATGACGACAATCAAATCGCCAGCGGCGCCGCCACGAATCCCCGCATTGCCTTGACCGCGCAGCGGAATGTAATTGCCATCGGCGACCCCCGCAGGGATGCTGACCTTGATGGTGACTTCGCCTTGCACGCGTCCTTCACCTTGGCACACTGGGCATTTATCTCGCACCACACGTCCTTCGCCTTGGCAAGTCGGGCAGGTGGTAACGCTCACAAACTGTCCGAACATCGTGCGCGAGACCTGACGCACTTCGCCTGTGCCTTGGCAAGTCGGGCAGATGTCATACTGACCGTTCTTAGAGCCTGTGCCGTTGCAGGCATCGCACTTGACAAGTTTTTTGACCTTGAGTGTTTTTTCAACACCGGTCGCAATTTCTTCAAGCGTGAGCTTGAGCGTGAGTTTGAGGTCAGAGCCGGGAATACCAGCGGAGCGACGGCGTTGCGAGCGTGAGCGCGCCGTGCCGCCCAAAATGTCCTCGAACTGAGAGCCGCCACCGAACCCGCCAAAAATATCGCTAAATGCACTGAAAATATCGCTCATGTCTTGAGCGCGACCAGCAAACGGATTGCCGTCAGAAGCCGCCGAGGTGCCTACGCCTGCATGTCCAAATTGGTCGTAGCGGCGGCGCTTGGTCTCGTCGCTTAAAACCTCATAAGCCTCGTTGATTTCCTTAAACTTTTCTTCCGCAGATTTATCCCCCGGATTGCGGTCGGGGTGATACTGCATGGCAAGTTTGCGATAAGACTTCTTGATTTCGTCAAGACTTGCACCGCGTTTGACCCCCAGCACTTCGTAATAATCTCGCTTCATAGCTCTGACAAATCGTTAAGATTATTCGGCTGACTCAACTGGTTTGGAAACAACGACTTTCGCATGACGAATCACTTCATCGTGCATGATGTAACCAGCTTCAAACTCTTCTACGATGGTATCGGGCTCAAGGTCGGCTTTCGGCATTTGTGTCAAGGCCTCATGAAAATTATGGTCGAACTTTTTGCCCACGGTCTCCATGCGCTTAACCTGACGAGCCTCTAAGGTTTTGAGCAATTTTTGATGCACCATCTTGACCCCATCAACATAAATTTTGGCGTCAGGGTTAGCCGCCAAAAACTTTTCCGCATTGGTGATGACGCGCTCTAAGTCGTCAATAATAGGCAAAATGCTTTTGATGAGGTTTTTGTCGGCAAACTTAATGAGTGCCGCCATTTCTTTTTCCTTCTGGCGGCGGAAGTTCTCAAACTCGGCGGCTTTGCGAAGCAAGAGGTCCTTATACTCATCGCGCTCGGCTTCAAGAGCGGCAAGGCGAGACTCGAGCGAAACTTCCGCAGGCGCAGGTGAGGCATCACCAGCCGGCGATTCCGAAGTAGCTGACGATGCGTCAGCGGAGGAAGATTCCGAGGTAGAAACACTGGCTGGCGCTTGAGACGACTGGTCTTGCAAACTGACATCTTCTGGCTTAAGAGTCTCTTCTGGCTTGATGTGTTCCGACATACAGTTTCTATGTTTGAATGTTAAAATCTGAAACAAAACAATGCAAAATACAGATGCAAACCAAGTGTGTGCAAGCTAAGGCAAGGCGCTGCCAGCATCAGATTTGGCTAAATGCCGCAGACAAGCGCTTCGCCATGTAATCAATCACACGAACGATTTTGCTGTAATCCATGCGCGTCGGTCCAATAACGCCAACCGTGCCAACGGCATTGCCCACTGTATATTTTGCCGTGATGATGCTGCAATCCTTCATTTTGCTATCCTGATTTTCTTTGCCGATGCGGATAGAGATACCCTCAATCGAGCTGGTGTTTTCGGCAGAGCCTGCCTCTTCTATAAGATGAACAATGACGTTTTCGTTCTCAATAAGCTCAATGATGCCGCGAATTTTTTCGCGTTTTTCGAACTCTGGATACGCCAAAATGTTCTCCGTGCCTGCAACATGCAGGCGGTCGGTATCAGGCTGACTTTCAAAGAGGCGCTCTGCCGAATCAATAAACACCCGGATAAGCCCTGTGTCGTCGGCGCAGTCGGCCACGCGTTCAGAAAAACTTTGACGAATCTCGGTCAGAGTTAAGCCTGAGAGCCGCTCGTTTAAGGTTTGCGCCAGCGCATCGAGCTTTGAGCGCGCCACATCGCAATGAGCTTCAAGCATAATGGTCTTGACCAATCCCGATTGAATCGAGATGACGACCATGATTTTGTTGGACGAGAGCGGAACAATTTCGAGCTTTTCGAAAATGCCTTGAGAGAGCTTAGGCGAGAGCACCACGCCAATCTGGCGCGAGAGCTTGCCCAAAATTCTCGATGACTCGCGCAAAATGTCGTCAGAATCTTGTGCGACCGCAAGAATCTGCTCGATGTTCTGGTCAATTTTGGCGCGCTCAACTTGCGACAGGGTGCCTACACGCATCATAGAACTCACATACAGCCGATAGCCTTTGTCAGTAGGCACACGACCGGCTGAAGTATGCGGATGCGTGATGTAGCCCTCTTCTTCCAAATCCGCCATCACATTGCGAATGGTGGCGTCAGAGAGCCCCAAGTCCGAGCGCTTCGAAAGAAAACGCGACCCTACTGGCGTAGCCGTCAAAATATAGTTTTGAATAATCAACCCGAGGACTTCTTTTTCGCGTTCAGTAAGTTCTCGTGTCATATAAATCACTCCTGAATGATAATCAAAGTCTGTGCCGTTTTTGTATGAGTGACCAATTAAGAAACTTTGTCAGCCTCGTGCATCATTCCAAAACCGCATACTGATACCAACTCTGACAAAAATGCGACAAAAATGCACCGCACCAAGAGCCGCCTCTACATGAATTTACACGAAAATACAACGTCCATCCGTGCTCTCAAATACACACACCTTCAGCATGGCAAAGCCGTCTACGAAAAAACGGCGCACCTGACGCAGACTTGCCATTCAGATGCGCCATACAAGAGACTTGAATGAGACCTGCTCTGCGCCCTAAGCGACTTCCACTGGCTTAAATTCTTTCTTCAATTTTTGCACCACTTCGCTGGGCGCTTCTTCATAGCCATAGAATTCCCGCTTAAAGTGCGCACGCCCTTGCGTCATGCGGTTCAGTGCAGCTTGATAGCCGTAAAGTTCGGCAAGCGGAACCAGTGCCTGCAAGCGTTGAAGCAAGCCGTCACTTTCCATGCCCAAAATCTTGGCACGACGGACGGAAAGGTCGCCCATGATTTCACCCGTGAATGTGTCAGGTGTAAAGACCGTAACCTTGTAAATCGGCTCCAGTAGCGTCGGTTTGGCTTTCTCAAAAGCGGCTTTGAAAGCTAAACTTGCCGCAATCTTGAAGGAATACTCGGAACTGTCGACCGGGTGATGCGACCCGTCGTAAGGCACAACCTTGACATCAACAATCGGGAAGCCTGCCAGCAAGCCTTTTTGCATGGTTTCTTCAACACCCTTTTGCACCGCAGGCAGAAAGCGCGTCGGCACCACGCCACCGACCACTTCCGATTCAAAAGCGAACTGACTGCCACGCGGCAACGGCTCAAGACGGAGCCACACATCGCCATACTGACCGCGTCCGCCCGTTTGCTTCTTATACTTGCCCTGCGCACTGGCAACAGCACGAATCGTTTCGCGGTAGGGCACACGCGGTGGCGCCGTTTCAACCTCAATATCAAATTTTTCACGCAAGCGACGGATAATCGTCTCCAAGTGAATCTCACCTAAACCTGAAATAATCGTTTGAGCGAATTCTTCATCGCGCGTGATGCGAAAACTTGGGTCTTCTTCGTGCAAATGATACAAGCCCGATGAGATGCGCTCTTCATCGCCTTTGGCTTTGGGCTTGATAGCAAGGTCAGTCAGCGGCTCAGGAAAAACCGTAGGTCGGATGATGTAACTGACGCCCCTATCCGCCAAAGTGTCGTTGGTGTGCGTATCCTTGAGCTTGAGCACCACGCCAATATCACCAGCCAAAAGTTTGTCAGTGGCTTTTCGCTCCTTGCCGACCATGGTAAAAATCTGACCCAATTTCTCCACTTGCCGAGTTTGTGCGTTAATCAGCTCATGCCCGCTTTCGATGTGCCCGGAATAAATGCGCAGAAAAGACAGCTCCCCGATATGCGGTTCAGAAACCGTCTTGAAGACAAATGCCACCGTTTCGCCGTTGGGATTGGGCTCAACAAGATGTTCAGTGTTGGACTCTGGATAAAGCGCATGTTCAGGACCGCGTTCAATCGGAGAAGGGAAGAGATGAACAATCGCATCAAGCAAGCGCTCAACACCAATCAGATGCACCGGCGAAGCACAAAACACAGGGAAAAGTGTGCGCGTAACCAAAGCATGTTTGATGCCATCACGAAGCTCATGCTCCGTGAGCGTGCCGCCTTCCTCAAAAAACTGTGCCATCAAACTGTCATCGCTTTCGGCGACACTTTCGACAAGCTCTTGATGATGCAGCTGGGCACGCTTGTAGTAAAGGTCTTCAATCGGACGCTCGACAACAGCACCGAGTCGGTCGGGCGTAAATTCATATTCCTTCATGCGCAACACATCAATAAGCAAATGATGTCCAAGACCTTCTTCAGCGGGAAACTGAACAGGAGAGACTTGGTGACCAAATCGCTCTCGCAGTTGTTCCAAAACGCCTTCGTAATTGGCGCGGTCATGGTCTAACTTCGTGATAACAAACACTGTGGGCTTGTAGTATTCCTTCGCATATTCCCAAACGAGTTCTGTGCCTACTTCCACGCCAGCTGTGGCATTGACCGCAATGAGCACAGTATCAGCGGCACGAATGGCACACTTGACATCGCCATGGAAGTCTGCAAAGCCGGGAGTGTCAATGAAATTGATTTTGTAAAGATTGCCATCCCCATTTTGCCAAGTGCCATGAATCAGGCTGGAATTGACACTGTGCTGACGAGCAATCTCATCTGGGGCGTGGTCAGAAAGCGTGGTGCCCTGTTCAATACTACCCATACGCTTGATGAGACCAAGTGCGTAGGCAACCGCTTCGGTAAGCATGGTCTTGCCGCTGCCGGGATGCCCTACAACAGCCACATTGCGGATAAATTGAGGCTGGTATGTCATAGTTATTACTCCTTTCTCAATAGGTTGCTGCAAAATTGCAACCGTGAAACCGCAGTTTCACGCAACTGAAGGAAAGGTAGTCAAAAAACTTCATTCGGCGAAGCAAATGAGTCCCCTGCAAAAAACCAGCATCAATGCTCTTGTAAAAGAACTTGCTTATATTACCTCTTCTTTCGCCGCTATATGCAAAAAGGCGACGAGTTTAACCATCAAACAGTCAATGGCTGCGCTGACCGAAATTGCAAAAGAAAACCTGCTCTACGAGGGCAAAGCAAAAAGGGTGTATGCGACCACTAACCCGACGCTGATAATCCAAGAGTTCAAGGATGATGCCACTGCCTTTAACGCAGAAAAACGCGGCACAATTGCCAGAAAAGGCATTATCAACAATGAACTATCCTCTTTTTTCTTTGCCTATCTTACTGACTTTGGCATTCCGACGCATTTTGTGAGCAAAATTTCAGAGCGCGAGATGCTCTGCAAAAAGTTGGAGATTATCAAAGTCGAGGTGGTGATGCGCAACATTGTCGCAGGCTCATTAGCTAAACGCTACGGCTTGAAAGAAGGCGACGAACTGCGCCACCCTGTAACGGAACTTTATCTCAAAAACGATGCACTCGGCGACCCGATGGTCAACGATGACCATATCTCGGCAATGGGCTTAGCCACATTTGAAGAGCTGGAAAAATTGCGGCAGCTGGCTTCCAAAATCAATGCCATACTGCAAGACCTTTTTTGGCAAAAGCGGCTGAAATTAGTGGACTTCAAACTGGAGTTCGGGCGATACACTTCGCCAGAAGGAAAGGTAGAGATTCTACTTGGCGATGAAATCAGTCCAGATACTTGCCGACTCTGGGATGCCGACACGAACGAGAAGCTCGACAAAGACCGCTTCCGATTTGACTTGGGCAATGTCGAGCAAGCATATCAAGAAGTCCGGCGGCGTGTGTTAGGATGAGCAAACTCTATGGAAACGATGCTCGAAGAACTTATTGCTGTAGTTAAGACACTCGATAGCACAACGATTTATCTTTTCCTTTTTGCGATTGCGTATTTGGAAAATGTCGTGCCGCCAATCCCGGGTGATATGCCGATTGTGTTTGTAGGCACGCTGGTTGCCCTAAGTGATTTGTCGTTTGTCAGCTGTGTCGTCTGGGCAAGTGTGGGGTCGGTCTTGGGTTTTGCGTCCATGTATGGCGTAGGCTATTGGATATCGACTCAATTTCAGAAGGAAGCAAGTGCGCAAGTGCATTCACGCTGGGCGCGGATGGTAGGAAAATTTTTTCCAGCCGAACACTTGCCTGAAATCCGTGCGAAGTTTGAAAAGTATGGCTACGGTCTCATCTTGGTCAATCGGTTTCTGACGGGCTCGCGCTCCATCATTTCAATTTCGGCGGGGATTTCGCGACTGAATTTTTTTCTGACGCACCTATGTGCGTTCATCAGTGCGGTGGTTTGGAACATCTTGATGGTGTCTGGCGGCTACATGCTGGGCGATAACTGGCAAACTTTAGGCGACTACATCACCACCTACGGCACAGCGCTAACTATCGTTGTGCTACTTGTGGTCGGCTTCTTGGTCTATCGCTATCTGCGCAAATTGCGCACCTCATCTGAAAAATCTTTGTAATGCAGAAGCGTAATTATGTTGGACGTGCTTTATCTGGCAGGACTTTCCTATCTGATGGGTTCAATTCCTTTTGCATTTCTGCTGCTCAAATGGACAACAGGCAAAGATATTCGCGCCTTAGGCACGGGCAATGTTGGCGCCATGAATAGCTACGATGTAACGGGCTCAAAGCTAATCGGCATAACGGTTGGCGTTCTCGATGCGCTCAAAGGAGCGGCGGCAGTAATCGTGGCACAAACCTACTTTAGTGAAGGACTCTCTGGCACCGCTTTGCTGGGACCAAAAATGTGGGCAACATTTTTTGCTGTGCTTGGGCATTGCTACAATGTTTGGCTGGGCTTCAAAGGTGGGCGAGGGTTAGCTACGGCGGCTGGCGCATCGCTGCTGTTTATGCCGTCGTTGGTGATTTCATGGCTGATAGTCTGGGTCGCCGCATGGTTTTACTCACGCAAACTGCATTTTTGTAATATCTCTGCAACCGCTTGTGTCATCCTCATCGTCCCGCTCTTTGAACCAGTTGAAGCGATTGTCTTTATTGTTGCACTGGCAGGATTAATTTTGCTGCGCCACCGTGATGTCATGAAAGAAGCCTTCAAAGGAGGCTAAAGGAACAACAAATGTGGCTCATGCTGCGTAGTCGCTTGGAAAAATCGCCATGAAATATGATAAAATGGTTGCCCTTCATACTTGCTGCTGCGGTGGGAATGGCGCAGAGCGCACCTGCACAAGAGCCTGTGCGTAAGGAAAACATCCGAAGTGAAAGCAAAGTAAAGGAAAAAGCAGAGCAAGAAGTAAGAGCCGTAATTGATTCCATGCTGACGCTGTTGGAGAAAGCAGAATACACGGCACTGCTCTTGCGCTATGTGTATCCGCCAGAGCTTGAGCGCATTCTCTCGGATGGCATGACAGTAGAAGCGCTCGCAGAGCGCTTCAGAGAAGAGAAGGCTGAAAAACTGCAAAGCGCCTTGAAAGCAATCCGTAAGCAAAAGCCAAGTTGGAACAGTGATTACACACGTGCCACATTTGAGCGAGAAGGCAAGGATGTGGTATTTACTCGCTACAATAATCAATGGTATTTGCGAAATTAGAAGCTCAAAATTTCATCTTATCGAAACGCTCTTGCAAATTTTAATCAAGAAAAATGTCGGCAATCACGGAACCGCCTGTATTAGCCCCCTCATCAGGAAAAACTGTCACCTATCTTGAAGATATTGCTGAACTCGAGGAGCTGGCGCGACAGATTCGGCGCGATGTGGTGCGTATGCTGATGATGGCGCAGTCGGGGCACACGGGAGGGTCGTTGGGCATGGCGGATGTTTTTACGGCACTGTATTTTCATCTGCTGCGTCATAGCCCAGAAAAATTCAGTTCGGGCAAAGACCAAGATTTTCTGTTTCTCTCTAACGGACACATCTCGCCTGTGTGGTATGCCACGCTGGCACGTGCAGGTTATTTCCCGCTTGCCGAATTAGCCACCTTTCGCAAAATCAATTCGCGCTTGCAAGGGCATCCTGCAACCGATACACATCTGCCGGGCATTCGCATCGCTTCGGGGTCGTTGGGACAAGGGCTGTCTGTGGCTATTGGTGCCGCACTGGCGTTTCGCTTAGATAAAAATCCATATCTGGTCTATTGCTTGATGGGAGATGGCGAGTGTCAAGAAGGGCAGATTTGGGAAGCGGCGATGTTTGCCGCACACCATAAAGTCGATAACCTCATCGGGATTGTGGACTGGAATAATCAGCAAATTGATGGTGAGGTCAGCAAGGTCATGCAAATCGAGCCCTTTGAAGACAAGTGGAAAGCCTTTGGCTGGCAAACCTTGCGCTGCGATGGCAACAACATGGCAGAAATCATCAAGACGGTCAAGACGGCACAAGCGCTGTGCGGACAAGCCAAACCTGTGGTGATTTTAGCCAAAACTGTGATGGGCAAAGGCGTGTCCTTTTTTGAAGGCACAATGCCCGACGGAAGCAATTGGCATGGCAAGCCGCCAACAAAAGAACTCGGCGAAAAAGCCTTGTTGGAGCTGCCGCCAACACGCTACGAAGACTTCTAAAAGTTGACGCCTTGTCAGCAAAACACTAATTTTTTCGATACGCAGAAAGCCTGCGCAAACCAATACTGGGGAAAATCAAGCTGTGCGTATCATTGCAGGGAAATTTAAGCGTCGGGCGATTCGCATTGCTCGAGGTCAGGAGGTAAGACCGACCACTGACCGTGTGCGTCAAGCCGTGTTTGATACACTTGCCGTGCGCATTGATTTTACGGACTTGGTGGTGCTGGACCTCTTTGCTGGCAGTGGAATTCTGGGTATAGAGGCTCTAAGCCGTGGCGCGGCGCATTGCACTTTCGTGGAGCACAATCGGTCGGCTGTGCAAAACATTGCCCAGAGCATCAAAACACTGCACTTGGACGACCAAACCCAGATTATGAACACAGATGCGCTGCGATTTTTGTCGCAAACCGCCGCACAATACGACCTCATTTTTGCAGACCCGCCTTACAACTTTCAGCACCATCAGGAATTGTTAGAAAAAATTTTTTCCCAAAACTTGCTCTCCGACATCGGATACGTGGTCATGGAACATCACAAACATGAGAATTTTTCGCAGCGCACAGAGTTCCTGTTCCAGAAAGAATTTGGAAAAACAGTGGTAAGTTTCTTCGCCACGCCCAAGTAAAAGACTTTGAGGGGGAGAGCAAGCGCCAAAGAAGACACGCAACTCTAAATTGCATCAGCCATGAAACAAGCCATTTATCCGGGGACATTCGACCCATTCACATATGGGCATATCGATGTGCTGGAGCGTGCACTGAACATTTTCGACAGGGTCAGTATTGTGGTGGCGGTCAATAGTCAGAAAAAAACGCTTTTTACAATTGATGAGCGTCTTGCCATGATTCGTGAATCGCTGGCAAATTATGAGCGTGTCAGTGTCGAGAAGTTTGAGGGCGGGTTGCTGATTGACTATGCCAAACAGAAGGGCGTCAGTGCCATCATTCGTGGGCTAAGGCAAGTAGCCGACTTTGAGTATGAGTTTCAAATTGCGCTGATGAATCGCCATCTGCACCCAGAGATTACGACCGTGTTTCTGATGCCAAATGAAAAATACACCTACCTGACCTCTTCAATTATTCGAGAAGTGGCAAGTTTGGGCGGCGATGTAGGCGACTTTGTGCCGCCGCCAGTGCTACATGCGTTGCATCAAAAATTCAAGAAAGATGCGGTAAGTGCCAAAGACCTGACTGAAAAGTAACTACTCAAGTTCGGCTATGCGGCGAAGTTCAGCCAGTTTAAGCAAGGCTTCAATGGGCGTGATTTTGTTGAGGTCCAGTGCAAGTAGGGCTTGACGCAATTTGCCATCGCTCATATCGAAGAGCGAAATTTGAAAATGGTCTTTGGAAGTGCTCGAGGAAGAAAGTTTTTGAGCTTTAGAACGCAAGTCTTTTTCTTCCAAGATGCGTGCCGCTTCATCGCGCTCGAGTCGAGCCAGCACTTCTTTGGCGCGAGCAATCACGCTGGCAGGCAAACCTGCCATTTTGGCCACTTCAATACCGAAACTGCTCTTAGCGGCGCCCCGCTCAATTTTGCGCAGAAAAATAACTCTGTCGCCTGCTTCAGCCACGCTGGCGTTGAAGTTCTTAACCTTGCATAGATGCGCTTCCAGTTCAGAAAGTTCGTGATAGTGCGTCGCAAAAAGGGTTTTAGCGCCAATCGTGTCGTGAATGTATTCGGTAATTGCCCATGCAATTGACATGCCATCGTAGGTGCTGGTGCCGCGTCCAATTTCATCGAGCAAGATGAGGCTTTTGGCGGTGGCGTTGTTCAAAATGTTAGCCGCTTCATTCATTTCCACTAAAAATGTGCTTTCGCCTGCTGCCAGATTATCGCTGGCGCCAACACGCGTGAAAATTTTATCAACCAAGCCAATCACGGCACGCTCGGCTGGAACAAAACAACCGATTTGCGCAAGCAAGACAATTAGTCCAACCTGCCGCAGATAAGAACTTTTGCCGGCCATGTTGGGGCCTGTAATCAACATGAGGCGCGTCTCATCATCGAAGCAGCAATCGTTAGGCACATATTTTTCACCAGCTGGCATTAAGCGTTCCAAGACGGGGTGGCGCCCGCCGACAATAGTCAGCACATCGTCGCTTGTAACAGTGGGTTTAACATAGCCATAGAGCGAAGCCACTTCTGCGTATGAAAGCAGGCTATCGAGGGTTGCAATTGCTTGCGCACTCATTTGGATACGCTCGGCATGTTGTGCAATCGTTTGGCAGAGCTCGGCAAACAGGCGTGCTTCAAGTTCAAGAATTTTTTCTTCGGCAGAAAGAATTTGTGCCTCGTATTCTTTCAAGGCTGGAATGGTGTAGCGCTCGGCGTTGGTCATGGTTTGCTTGCGCTCGTAGTGCGCAGGCACTTTGTTTTTGTTGGCGTGGCTGATTTCAATGTAGTAGCCGAAGACTTTGTTGTAGAGCACTTTCAGTGAAGCAATGCCTGTTTTTTCTCGCTCTTCTTGCTGGATTTGTAGCAAGCGGTCTTTGGCAGTGCTCACGATTTGGCGAAGCGCATCAAGTTCAGCGTTGTAGCCAGATTGGATAACCTGTCCGTCGGCAAGTGTTACAGGGGCATCGGGTGAAATTGCCGAGCGAATGAGTGTAACCAGCTCATCGCAAGGTTGAATGGCGCGGTGCAAATCGGTAAGCAGCGGTGTCTGCAACTGACCAAGTTGAGACTGAATAGCAGGAAGTTGAGAGAGTGACTCGCCAAGCAGAAGCACTTCGCGTGGGGTGGCGCGACCGATAGCAATGCGTGAAAGAGCACGCTCAAGGTCGCAAAGTGTTTTGAGATTTGCACGAAGAGCTTCACGAAGCGATTTGTGATGAACAAGTTCCTCGACGGCATCGAGGCGAGAGGTAATCACGCTCAAATTTCGTGAAGGTTGAGAAATCCACTTTTTAAGAAGGCGTGCACCCATGGGCGTGAGCGTTTTGTCAAGAATGGCAAGCAGCGTGCCCTCGCGTGAGCCATCGTGCATGGAGTAGAAGATTTCAAGATTGCGTCGGGTTTGTGCATCCAGCACAATGGTGTCGCCTAAATCGAAGCGGGAAATGCGCCGAATGTATTCGAGCTTATTGCGCTGTGTTTCGGCAAGGTAGTTCAAAATGACCGCAGCGGCAACCTTAGCTGCATGCAGCGATTCAATGCCAAAGCCTTTCAGAGAATGAGTCTTGAAGTGATTCAGTAGCGTTTGTTCGGCATAGTCCTGATTGAAAAGCCATTCATCAAGTTCGGTAAAAGGCATGTTTGCCGAGGTGATGGATTGAAGGAATTCGCGCTCGGCTTTTTGTTTTTTGGAATAGAGAATTTCTGAAGGCTGAATAGCGCTAAGGGCATCTTTCAAATCATGGCGAGGCACTTGCAGAGCTTGAAACTCGGCAGTTGTCACGTCAATAAACGCAATGCCGATAAGGTCTTTTGCAAAGTGCAGGGCACATAGGTAGTTGTTGCGCTTGGCATCGAGGAGTTTGTCGCTGAAATTGACGCCCGGCGTGATAACGTCTGTAACCTCGCGCTTGACAATGCCGCGCGCAAATTTTGGGTCTTCCATCTGCTCGCAGACGGCGACGCGGAAGCCTTGACGGACAAGTTTGGCGACGTAGGTTTCAAGCGCATGGTGCGGAAAGCCAGCCAAGGGAACATCGGCAGCGGCACCATTGGCGCGCTTGGTCAGCACAATGCCGACGGCTTCGGAGACAAGTTTAGCATCCTCATGGAAGGTCTCATAAAAATCCCCAACGCGAAAAAGCAGGATGACGCCAGGATACTGTGATTTAATTTTTTCGTATTGCCGCATCAGCGGCGTATCATCTTGTTTTTTTGCCACAGCAAGAGCGCAGAAACTGTTAGA